>Ga0194121_10000116_pt1 | contig 127291 bp, 132 predicted proteins | sample TA2MahCa50mmetaG_FD_148609 | JGI IMG/M metagenome (GOLD analysis project Ga0194121, IMG submission 148609) | Freshwater microbial communities from Lake Tanganyika, Tanzania - TA2015020 Mahale Deep Cast 50m | ecosystem: Environmental > Aquatic > Freshwater > Lake | place: Tanzania: Lake... | reverse complement strand
GCAGAAGTCCGGCGGGAGCTCCAGCGCGTCGTAGACCACGGCCGAGAAGAAGTCGACGTTCACGGGAAACGTGGTCCGCGCGGCGCGGGCGTCGTCCGCCTTGTAGACGCGATGCCCGAAGCCCGGCATGCGCGACTTCGGATCCACGCGCTCGGCCTTCGACATGGCGTCCCGCTTGCGCAGCCAGTCCTCCACGAACGCCTCGGCGCGCGACGGGTCGCCGATCGCGAGCAGCATCTCGAGGACGTCCTCGTTCGCGCCGCCGTGTCGCGGGCCCTTCAGCGTGGCCACCGCCGCGGTCAGCGCGGCGTGCATGTCCGCGAACGTCGCCACGGCCACGCGCGCGGCGAACGTCGACGCGTTGAGCTCGTGATCGGCGTGGAGGATGAGCGCGACGTCCAGGACGCGGGCGACGTCCTCCGCCGGCGCGTGCCCGTCGAGCAGGTGCAGGAAGCGCGCGGCGTGGCCGGCGTGCACGGGCGCGTCGACCGGCGTACGCCCCGTGCGGATGCGCTGCCACGCGGCGACCGTCTCGGGGACCAGGTTCATGAGCCGGTAGCCCTTGCGCAGGTTCGCCGCGCGATCGGACGCGCTGGTGTCGGGATCGAGGGTGGCGGCGAGCGAGACCGCGGTCCGCAGCGCGTCGAGCGGATGCGTGTCGCGCGGCAGGGTCTCGAGCAGCGCCTTGATCTCCTTCGGCAATCCACGCGCGGCCTCCAGCCGGTGTCGATGCTCGGCCGCCGCCGCCGCGTCAGGCAGCTCGCCGTGCCAGAGCAGAGAGGTCACGTCCTCGAACGTGCTCGCGCGCGCGAGGTCCGCGATCGCGTAGCCGCGATAGAAGAGCCGTCCCGCCTCGCCGTCGACCTGGCAGATCGCCGACCGCGTCGTGATTTAGATTGATTAAACTGTATGTCCATGGACGGGCGTGGACGGGCGGCCGACGCCGCTGCTAGCGTGGGGACCATGGTGATGGTCGACGGTGAGGAGTACCTGACGGTCGACGAGGCGGCGCAGCTGATGGGCGTGAAGCCCGCGACGCTCTACGCCTACGTGAGCCGCGGAATTCTGAAGTCCTACCGCCAGGGCATCAAGCGCCAGCGCCTGTACCGCCGTACGGACGTCGAGCAGCTCACCCGCATGGCGCCGGCCCGGATGACGCCCGGCGACGCCGATGAGCCCGGCGCGCGCAGGCTGCCGGACATCCCGCCCGCCGAATCCTGGATCCGCGACTGACGTGAAGACCGCCGCGTTCCTGTCCCCCGGAGGCGACTTCGCGGCCGGCGTCGAGCTCGCGCGACGCGCCGACGCGCTCGGCTACGACAGCGTCTGGGTCACGCACGGGCTCGGCCGCGACTCCTTCCTCGTGCTCGCGGCGTACGCCGCGGCGGCGCCGCGCGTCCGCGTCGGCGTCGGCGTGCTTCCGATCTATCCGCGTCACCCGGTCACCACCGCGCAGGCCGCGCTCACGCTCTCGGAACAGACCGGCGGGCGATACATCCTCGGCCTCGGCGTCAGCCACAAGGCGTCGATGGAGCAGCAGCTCGGCCTGAAGCTCGACGACCCGCTCGGCGTGACGCGCGAATACGTGGCCGTGCTGCGCGGCGCGTTCGGCGACGGCGCGCGCTTCGAGGGCCGCCACTATCGCGTGCAGTGGAGCATGGCGCTGCCGGGCCGCCTGCCCGCGCCGCCGATCTACCTCGCGGGCCTGTCCGCGAAGATGCTGGAGCTCGCGGGCGAGATCGCCGACGGCGTCGTGCTGTGGCTCTGCGACCCGCGCTATATCAAGACCGTCGCCGTGCCGGCGCTCGAGCGCGGCCGGCGCCGCGCGGGCAAGGCGCTCGAGGGCTTCGAGATCGTCGCGGCCGTTCCGCTCGCGGTGACCGACGAGCCGGCGAAGGCGCGCGACGCGTTTCGCGGCGAGCTCGCGCGCTACCTGTCGCTCCCGTTCTATCGCGCGATGCTCGAAGCGAGCGGCCACGGCGCCTCGATCAAGCGCTTCGACGCGGGCCAGCCCGCGGACGACGCGCTCGTGGGCGCGCTCGGCGCGATCGGCGACCGCGCGACGTGCCGCGCGTACGTGGACGCCTACCGCGCCGCGGGCGTCACGCTGCCCGCGATCCGCCCGATCACCTTCCCCGACGCTCCGTGGTACCGCCGCACGCTGGAGGACGCCGCGGGCGCGTAGGAACGCGCCGAGGGCGCATAACCCGCGCGCCTGATACGATCGCGCCCGCGCGGGCTCATCGCCGCGCGGGAGACCTCTCAATGGATCAGCTCCTCACGGGCGACGCGCTCGTCGCCCTCCTCACGTTGTCCGCGATGGAGATCGTCCTCGGGATCGACAACGTCGTCTTCATCGCGATCCTCGTCGCCCGCCTGCCCGCCGCGCAGCAGGCGATCGCGCGGCGCGTCGGCCTGACGCTCGCGCTCGTCATCCGGATCGGCCTGCTCTTCGCGATCTCCTGGATGATGGGGCTCACGGCGCCGCTCTTCAGCCTCGTCGGCCACGCGTTCTCGGGCCGCGACCTCATCCTCCTCGGCGGCGGCCTCTTCCTCATCTTCAAGGCGACGTGGGAGATCTACGACAAGCTCGAGGCCGATCACACCGAGGCCTCGGGCGCGGGCGGCCGCGCGAGTTTCACGTGGGTCCTCGCGCAGATCCTGCTGCTGGACATCGTGTTCTCGCTGGACTCGGTCATCACCGCCGTCGGGATGGCGCAGCAGATCGCGATCATGGTGATCGCGATGGTCATCGCCATGGTCGTCATGCTCGTGTCGGCCCGCGCCATCAGCGGATTCGTCGACCGCCATCCGAGCGTCAAGATCCTCGCGCTGTCGTTCCTGCTCCTGATCGGCGTCATGCTCGTGGCGGAGGGCATGGGCCAGCACGTGCCGAAGGGCTACATCTATTTCGCGATGGCCTTCTCGCTCGCCGTCGAGCTCTTGAACCTGCGGTACCGGCGGCGCCAGCGGCCCGTGACGCTGCACCACCGGTTCGAGAGCCGCTAGGAGCGATGCGACGCTATCTCGTCGCGCGCCTCGCGCAGACGGCGCTCGTCGTCTTCCTGTCGCTGTCGGCCGTCTTCCTCATGGTTCGTCTCTCGGGCGATCCGGTCACGCTGTTCATGCCCATGGACATCCAGGCGAAGGACGTCAACGAGTTTCGCCAGCGGCTCGGCTTCAACGACCCGCTCGGCGTGCAGTACGCGCGCTTCATCGCGGGCGCGGCGCGCGGCGACTTCGGCGAGTCCCTCCGGTACAGGCGCGACGCGCTGGGCCTCGTGCTCGAGCGCCTGCCGGCGACGATGCTGCTGGCCGGCACCGCGCTCGCGCTCACGTTCGTCGTCGCCGTTCCGCTCGGCGTGCTGTCGGCCGTGCGCCGTGACGGGCTCTTCGATCACGCCGGCACCGTGGTGACCGTGCTCGGCCAGGCGGTGCCGGGGTTCTGGCTCGGGCTGATGCTGATCTACGTCTTCGCCGTGCAGCTCCGCTGGCTTCCGACCGGCGGCATCGGCACGCCGAGCCACCTCGTGATGCCGTCGATCGTCCTCGCGGCGTTCTACTCGGCGCGCGTGGCACGGCTCACGCGCTCGGCCGTGCTGGACGTGCTGAACGAGGAGTACATCCTCACCGCGCGCGCGAAGGGCCTCGCGGAGACGCGCGTGATCGGCAAGCACACCCTGCGCAACTCCGCGATCCCGATCGTGACGCTCGCCGGGCTGGAAGCCGGCCAGCTCCTCGGCGGCGCGGTCGTCACCGAGACGATCTTCGCGTGGCCGGGCCTCGGCCGCCTCACGGTCCAGGCGCTGCTGAATCGAGACTTCCCCGTCGTGCTCGCGGCGGTGTCGTTCACGTCGATCATCTACACGCTCATGAACCTCGTCGTCGATCTGCTTTACGGCTGGCTGGATCCGCGGGTGCGCCGCGCGTGAAGGCGTGGCTCGGGCTGGGGCTCACGCTCGCCGCAGTGCTCGCGGCCGCGTTCGCGCCGTGGCTCGCGTCCCACGATCCGCTGAGCGCGAACTTCGCGGCGTTCCTCAAGCCGCCCGGAACGCCCGGCCATCCGCTCGGCACCGACCAGCTCGGGCGCGACCTGCTCGCGCGCGTGCTGCACGGCGCGCGCCTCGCGCTGTTCATCGGCGCGTGCACGGTGGTGATCACGGCACTCGTCGGCGGCACGCTCGGCCTGATCGCGGGCTTCGTCGAGCGCTGGCCGTCGACGGCCTTGATGCGCCTGGCGGACGTGCAGCTCTCGTTTCCGTTCATCCTGCTCGCGCTGACCATCAACGCGATCGTCGGCCTCGGGCTTCGCAACATCATCATCAGCCTCTCCGCCGCCGGGTGGGTCATCTACGCGCGCGTGGTCCGCGGGGAAGTCCTGAGCGTGAAGCAGCGCGAGTTCGTCCACGCCGCCGCGGCGCTCGGCATGAGTCGCTGGCGCCTCCTCTTCCGGCACATCCTGCCGAACGTGGCGCCGTCGATCATCGTGGTCGCGAGCCTGCAGTTCTCGCAGTTCATCGTCGCGGAGGCGGCGATCAGCTTCCTCGGCTTCGGCGTGCAGCCGCCCACGCCGGCATGGGGCAGCATGCTGTCGGAGAGCCGCGACTTCCTCTACATCGCGTGGTGGCTGGCGGCGTTTCCGGGCGCCGCGCTCGCGCTCACGGCGCTCGGCGTGAACCTCGTCGGTGACTGGCTCCGCGACACGCTCGATCCGAAGCTCCGCGTGTAGGAGGTCCGCCATGGAGCTGACGCGCTTCTTCTTCGGCTGTCATGCCGCGACGCACACGGGTGACGTCTCCGATGGTCGGACGCCGGGCGCCGACCGCTGGCTTGCGGGCCTCTCCGACGCTCAGCTGCGCGTCCGGCCGGGCAAAGGCCTGAACTCGATCGTGTGGCTCTTGTGGCACATGGCGCGCACCGAAGACGTCGCCGTGAACCTGATCGTCGCTGCGCGACCCCAGGTCTTCGACGAGGCGTGGAGCCGGCGCATGAACATTCCGCACGTGCAGATGGGGTCCGGAATGACGGAGGAAGAGGTCGCGGACCCTCCGAGCGCGCAGACGTGGCCGGCGTCCGAGCCTATCGCTCGGCCGTCGGCAGGCGCACCCGCGAGATCGTCGCGGCCCTGCGTCCGGGCACGTGGGACGAGATCCTCAGTCTCGATGACACCCGGCGGGCCGCCGACGTGGGCGCGTTCGGACCGAATGACCTGTGGATCAGCGGTATGGGCCATCCCCCGTGGCAGGGACACACGCGCGGTGACCAGCTCGGCAGCTCGGCCATCCGACACAACTCCGGGCACATCGGCGAGGCCGTGACGGTTCGCTCGCTCGGCGGCTATGGACTCGGGATATGATCGTCAACTCCGGACCCTCGATCGAAAGGAAGACGCTATGCGCGCCTTGCGTTGCGTGAAGGTCGCCACGCTCGTCGTTGTCACCCTCGTCGTTTCGATGGTGCCGCTGCTAGCGGTGGCACCGCTCACACCCGCGGAGGCGCAAGATCGCGCGCGGACGAAAGAGATCGTCATCGGCCTCGGCGCGGAGCCGCGGACCATGCTCGGCATGACGATCGTCGACTGGACGACCAACAACATGATCGAGCACATCTACGACCGGCTGCTCGATCGCGACGCGAAGACGTACAAGCCGAGGCCGATGCTCGCCACCGGCTGGAAGACCGTCAACGACACCACGTGGGAGCTCACGCTGCGCCCGAACGTGAAGTTCCACAACGGCGAGCCGTTCAACGCTCACGCGGTCAAGGCGACGTTCGACTACGCCCTCGACCCGGCGAACAAGAGCCACTATGCCGCCGCCGCGTACTGGGGCTCGATCAAGGAAGTGCAGGTCGTCAACGACCTCACCGTGCGCATCGTCACGAAGGCGCCGTGGCCGAACCTGATCGACCACGCCTCGCTCACCAACTCGCTCATCATGCCGGCGAAGGCGCTGAAGGAGCTCGGCCCGCAGAAGCTCGCGGAGAAGCCGATCGGCACGGGCCCGTTCAAGTTCGTGGAGTGGAAGCGCGACGAGCGGCTCGTCCTCGAGCGCAACCCGGATTACTGGCAGGGCCCCTCGGACGTCTCGAAGGTGACGTTCCGCTTCATCCCGGAGTTCAGCGCGCGGCTCGCGGCGCTGCTCTCCGGTGAGATCGACATCATGAAGGACGTCCCGCCGCACGCGCTCGACCCCGTCGAGCGGTCGGGGCGCGCGAAGATCCGGTCGACGGTGTCGTCGCGGATCAACTACCTGGCGCTCGTGAACCTGAAGCCCGGGCCCATGCAGGACGTCCGGGTGCGTCGCGCGATGAACCACGCGCTCGACGTCGACGAGCTGATCAAGCAGGTGCTGCGCGGCAACGCCACGCGCATGTGCGGTCCGCTGGCACCCGCCAACGTCGATTACTCGCCCGCCGAGTGCTACAAGCACGACCCGGCACGCGCGCAGGCGCTGTTCAAGGAGGCGGGCGTCGACCCGGCGAAGCTGAGCCTCACGCTCGACACGCCGTCCGGCCGGTATCCCCTCGACAAGGACGTGTCGCTGGCGATCGCCGCGCAGCTCCAGCGGCTCGGTGTCAAGACCAACGTGGTCGTGAACGAGTGGGGCACGCACCTGGACAAGATCAAGAACCGGAACACGGGCGACCTCTTCTTCCTCGGATGGGGCCCGGCGCTCTGGGGCCAGGGCACGATGCAGCCGCTGTTCCGCGGCGACCAGACGTACGCGTCGTACGGCAACAACAAGGTCGTCGACGACAAGATCGCGCGCGCGGTCACGCTGATCGACCCGAAGGCGCGCGCCGACGCGTACGCCGAGCTGCAGAAGCTGATCCGCGACGAGGCGGCGTGGGTCTTCCTCTGGCAGCAGCACGATCTCTACGGGGTCGCGAGCCACATCGAGTGGTCGCCGCGCGCCGACGAGAAAGTGTGGATGTACGAGGCGAAAGTCGTCGCGCGCTGAGGAGAAGCGGCATGAGCCTGACGGTATTCACGAACGCGTTCCTGATCGACTGCACCGGCGGCGATCCGGTCGAGGGCGCCGCGGTCGTGGTCGAAGACGAGCGGATCAAGGACGTCCTGCCCAGGGGCGACGTCGGCGCGCTGCCCGGCCCGGTCACGACGCTCGACCTCAAGGGCGCCACGCTGATGCCCGGCCTCACCGACGCGCACGTCCACATCTGCGCGGTGACCGAGAACATCACCGACCAGCATCGCTGGTATCCGCCGTCGTACATCGCGGCGCGCGCGATGAAGCGCGCCGAAGAGTGCCTGATGCAGGGCTTCACGACCGCGCGCGACGCCGGCGGCGCCGACTACGGCTTCCGCATGGTGCTCGAGGAGGGCCACTTCATCGGGCCGCGCCTGCTCGTCTCCGGGCGGTACATCTCGCAGACCGGCGGCCACGGCGACAAGCGGCGGCATTCGGAATGGATCGAGCCGATCGACTGCTGCGTCGGGATGGTCGGGTTCATCGCCGACGGTCCGGACGAGGTGCGGCGCGCGGCGCGCGAGAACCTCCGCCGCTCCGCCAACCAGATCAAGATCATGGCGTCGGGCGGCGCGATGTCGCCGGCCGACGAGCTCGACACCACGCAGTACACGGTGGCGGAGATGCGGGCGGCGGTGGAGGAAGCGCAGGCCGTCGGCACGTACGTGCTCGCCCACGCGTACTCGGACACGGCGGTGCGCAACGCCATCACGGCCGGCGTGCGCTCGATCGAGCACGGCAACCTGATCCGCGAAGCGGCGGCGAAGGCCATCAAGGACGCGGACGCGTTCCTCGTCCCCACGATGGTCACGTACGAGGCGATCTATCGCGAGGGCAAGAAGTACGGCATCGGCGATCACCAGATCGCGAAGATCAATCTCGCGCGGGAGCAGAGCCTGAAGGGCCTCGAGTACGCCTACAAGGCGGGCTGCCAGATCGGCTCGGGCTCGGACCTGCTGGGCGACATGGCGGCGCAGCGCACCGTGGAGCTCGAGCTGAAGGCGGAAGTGATGAAGCCGATGGAGGTGCTGCTCTCCGCGACGAAGGTCAATGCCGCGCTCTTCAAGATGTCCGACAAGATCGGCACCGTCGAGCCCGGCAAGTACGCGGACCTCATCGTGGTGAACGGCAACCCGCTGAAGAACCTGCGCGTCTTCCAGAACCAGGACAACCTGCGCGTGATCATGAAGGGCGGCCGCACGTACAAGCGGACGCTCTGAAGGACGGTATGACCACGCATCGGGACGCGATCCTCGACCAGTTCACCCGGCAGGCGGTGCCGTTCGCCACGTCGCCCGGCATCAAGGACGAGGCCGCGCTGACGCTCGTCGTCGACTTCTCCAGGGTCGGGCCGAGCGACACCGTCCTCGACGTCGCGTGCGGGCCCGGCATCCTCGCGTGCGCGTTCGCGCGCGTCGCGAAGCACGTCACCGGCATCGACATCACGCCGGCGATGCTCGATCGCGCCCGCCTGCTGCAGGAGGAGCGCGGTCTGACGAACGTGACGTGGCGTCAGGGCGACGTGCTTCCGCTTCCTTACCCCGACGCGAGCTTCAGCATGGTCAGCTGTCGTTTTGCGTTCCACCACTTCCTCGATCCGAAGGCCGTGCTCGCCGAGATGACGCGCGTGTGCGCGCCCGGGGGCGGAGTCCTCGTGATCGACAGCGCGCCGGCGCCCGACAAGGCCGATGCGCTCAACCGGGTGGAGCTCCTGCGCGACCCTTCGCACGTCCGCGCCATGCCCGAGGAGGAGCTGATCCACCTGTTCCGCGACGTCGGGCTTCCGGTGCCGCGTGTCACCGGCTACCGGCTGGAGGCGGAGCTCGAAGGACTGATCGCGCGCTCGTTTCCGAAGCCCGGCGATGAAGAGACGATTCGCCGGATCTTTTGCGACTCCGTGAAGCATGACGATCTTGGGCTCGGCGCGCGCATGGTCGTGGATCAGATCCGCTTCGGCTATCCGATCGCCGTGCTCGCCGCGAGGAAACCATGAAGCTCATCGACCTCAGCTTCTCGATCAAGCCGCACTTCCGGTGGAAGGCGCTCTCCGAGCGGCCGGCCACGCACGCCGCGGGCGATCCGCTGCAGTCGACGGTGATGACGATCTCCTGCCACGCGTACACCCACGTGGACGCGCCCCTGCACTTCCTGCCGGACGGGCGGGACATCGCCGGGATGCCGCTCGACCAGTGGATCGGCGACGCGGCGGTCGTCGACCTCACGCACCTCGGCGAGGACGGCGAGGTCACCGCCGCGGAGCTCGAGAAGCACGCCGGCCACGTGCGCGCCGGCGACATCGTGCTGCTGCGCACCGACTGGCCGCGCAAGATGAGCGTCGAGCGCGAGGAGTTCTGGAGCCGCGGCCCGTACACCGGCCCCTCGGGCTGCGACTGGCTGATCGCGAAGCGGGTCAAGGCCGTCGGCTACGACTACCCACCCGATTACTGCGTCCGCGACACGGTCACCACGCCGCGGCGCCGCACGCCTCGCCGCGACGAGTACACGACGCACGCGAGCTTTTTCCCGGCCGGGATCACCGTGATCGAGTACCTCACGAACCTCGACCAGATCGGCGCCGCGCGCTGCCGGTTCTGGGCGCTGCCGCTGAAGATCGAAGGCGCGGACGGCTCGCCGGTCCGCGCAATCGCGATGGTCGACTGAGGCGAGCGTGCGATGATGGACGCATGACCGTGATCGACCTCCGGCTGGCGCCCATGGCCGCCGTCACCAACGCGCCGTTCCGGCTCGTCGCGCGCGAGTGCGGCGCCGGGCGGCTCACGAGCGAAGAGCTCGACGCGCGCGCAGTGCTCCACGGCGACGACAAGACGCTGGACCTCGCGCGGTTCCTGCCGGAAGAGCGGCCGATCTCGCTGCAGCTCCTCGGCAACGATCCCGACGTGCTCGCGGAAGCCGCACGCCGGCTCGAGGCCACCGGCGCCGACGGCATCGACCTCAACATGGGCTGCCCCGTCGCCAAGATCGTGAGCAAGGGCCAGGGCGCCGCGCTCATGCGCGATTCGCTCGGCGCCGCCGTGGTGTTCCGCACGCTGCGGAAGGCCGTGCAGGGCGCGTTCACGATCAAGATCCGCGGCGGGTGGGACGAGCACACGATCAACGCGCCCGAGATCGCGCGACTGGCCGAGGCCGAAGGCGTCGACGGCATCACCGTTCATCCGCGCACGCGGGCGCAGCAGTACACCGGCCAGGCGCCCTGGGACGTCATCGCGAGCGTCGTCGACGCCGTGGCGATTCCGGTGACGGGCAACGGCGACGTGCGGTCGCTCGCGGACGCGCACGCGATGCGCGCCCACACCGGTTGCGCGGCGGTGATGATCGGGCGCGGTGCGCTCGGCCGGCCGTGGATCTTCCGCGGCGTCGACGTCGACCGCGACGAGCGCCGGCGCATCATCCGCCGGCACCTCGATCTCATTGACGCGCACCTGTCGCCGCGCGTCGCGCTGGTGCAGCTCAAGAAGCATCTCGCGTGGTACGCGGTCGAGCGGCCGGGGATGGCGCAGCTGCGTCAGCGGCTGTTCGAGGCGCGCGACGCAGCGGAGGTGCTCGACCTCTTCTGGAGCTTATGGTGAGCGAGCCGCACTGGTTCGAGGACTTCAAGGTCGGCGACGCGTTCGAGAGCCCGTCCAAAACGCTGAACGACGCGCACTTCATGTTCTTCGCCGGTCTCACGGGCGACGCGCACCCGATCCACTACGACGACGAGTACGCCAAGGGCACGCGCTTCGGGCGCCGCCTCACCCACGGCCTCCTGCTCACGTCGATGACCGCGGTCGGCGCGTCGACGCTGTCGCCGCTGACGGACCACTCGCTGGTCGCCTTCGTGGAGCAGACGATGCGGTTCCTCGCGCCGGCGTTCGTCGGCGACACGATCAAGCCGCGCCACGAGGTCGTCGCCCTCGAGCGCAAACGGTCGGCCGGCCTCCTCACGCTCAAGGTGACGCTGACGAACCAGCGCGGCGAGACGATCCTCGAAGGCCAGCACAAGTACCTGATCAGGTATCGGCCGAGCTAGTCGCTCCGTCCGCGCGCCGAGATCTCCCAGACGCTCTCGACCGCCTGCCCGCGCACGATGTAGATCCGGTCGTAGAGGTTGATCGTCGGGTCGCAGTGCGGCGGGAAGAACTCGATGCGCTCGCCGAGCTTCGGCGCGCGCGATGGGTCGGTGATCGTCAGCCGCCCGTGCTCGTCGCCGGCGAAGCCGTACGTGATGCCGGGGCGCTCCACGGGCTCGGGCGGAAACGGCTTGTCCGTCGAGAAGGCTTTGAGTCCCGCGTCGACCATCGCGCGGTCCGCCGTCGGCACGCTCACCACGGTCGCGGTCACCGTCAGCGCCATCTCGAAGTCCGTGAGCAGCTCACCGTTCCTGCCGCCGATGCGACGGTAGTCGAGGTCCATCACGCAATAGGAGCCGCTCTGCAGCTCCGTGAGGCCGTCGAGCTCGACGTCGATGTCGTGCGTGCCCGTCGACCCGCCGGCGACGATCTCGACGGGGATTCCCGACGCTTCGAAGAGCCGGCGTGTGTCCATCAAGGGCGCCATCGCCCTCAGCGACGCCTCGCGCCGAGCCGCCCAGCCCATCACGTGGGCGCAATGGCCGGCGTAGCCCTGGAGCCCGCGCAGGCGCAGGGACTTGTGCTCGCCGATGGCGCGCGCAAGCGCGAGCGCCGGGTCCCCGGGCTGCGCGCCCGTGCGCCGCCCGCCGACGTCGATGTCGACCATCACGTCGAGCGTGAGGCCGCGCGCGCTCATCGCGCGCCCGAGCGCGTCGACGTTCTCCGGATTGTCGACGACGACCATGGTGTCGGGCGCGCGCTCCAGCAGCCGGACGAGGCGGAACATCGCAGCCGGCGTCACGATCTCCGTCGTGATCAGGAGCCCGCGCACGCCGGCGCCCGCCATCACTTCCGCCTCGCCGAGCTTGGCGCAGGCGACGCCGAGCGCGCCGGCCTCGACCTGGCGGCGCGCGATCTCGGGACAGCGGTGCGTCTTCGCGTGCGGGCGATAGTTCTTGCCGGCGGCGCGGACGTGGTCGCGCATGCGCGCGAGGTTCCGCTCGAAGCGGTCGGCGTCGAGGAGCAGCGCCGGTGTGGGGATGTCGTCGCGGGTCATGGCGTTAGGGTACACTCCCCGCGCGATGTCGGGACGTCCGTTCCTCTCGATTCCCGGTCCCACGCTCGTGCCGGAGCGCATCACGCGCGCGATGGCGCAGCCGATCATCGACCACCGCGGGCCGAAGTTCGGGGCGCTGGTGAAGGAATGCCTCGCCGGCCTCGCGCGGGTCTTCCGGGCCGATCGCGGCCACATCGTCCTGTACCCGGGCTCGGGGACCGGTGCGTGGGAGGCGGCGATCGTGAACACGCTCTCGCCGGGCGATCGCGTGCTGGCGGTCATCAACGGGCACTTCTCCACGGGCTTCGCGAAGACGGCCGGCGCGTACGGCATCGACGTCGAGCGCATCGACGTTCCGTACGGCGCGGGCGTCCCGGTCGCCGACGTCGAGGCGCGCCTCGCAGCGGACACGGCGCACGAGCTCCGCGCGGTGCTCGTGGTGCACAACGAGACGTCGACGGGCGTGACGTCGAACGTGTCCGGCGTGCGCGAGGCCCTCGATCGCACGCGCCATCCCGCGCTGCTGCTCGTCGACACCGTGTCGTCGCTCGCGTCGATCGAGTTCCGTCACGACGACTGGCGCGTGGACGTCACGCTCACGGGCCCGCAGAAGGGCCTGATGCTGCCGCCGGGCATGGCGATCCTCGCGATCAGCGACAAGGCGCTCGCGGCCAGTGAGAAGGCGAAGTGCCCGCGCTCGTTCTGGGACTGGCAGCCGGTGCTCGAGCGCAACAAGCGCGGCGAGTTCCCGTACACGCCCGCGACGCTGCTCCTCTTCGGGCTCCGCGAAGCGCTGGCGATGCTCGAGGAGGAAGGTCTCGATCACGTGTTCGCGCGCCACGCGCGGCTCGCCGAGGCGTGTCGCCGGGCGGTGCGCGCGCTCGATCTCGAGATCCTCTGCCGCAATCCCGCCGAGTACTCGAACACGCTCACCGCGGTCGTGATGCCGCCGGGCTTCGACTCGGGCGCGCTCGTCCGCCACGCCTACGACACGCTGAACTTCTCGCTCGGTGTCGGCCTCGGCGCGGTGAAGGGCAAGGTCTTCCGCATCGGCCACCTCGGCAGCCTCAACGAGCTGGAGCTGCTGGGCGCGCTCGCGGGTGTGGAGATGATGCTGAAGGATTTCGGCGTGCCGATCCGCCTCGGCGCCGGCCTCGCCGCCGCGCAGGAGTATCTGCTGGGCTAAGCGCTCTGTATCGGAACAGACACTTGTGTGAAGAAAGCCCGCTGGATTATCGTCCCGACTGAGCGAGGCGGAGCGAGGTCGTGACAAGCGTTCCGTGGAACTTCCGCTCCAGTACCCGGTGCCGTCGCGATGCGACGCCGCATCCACGTGAGCGCTCCACGAGCGGAAGCGCCCTTACCCGGTGCCGCGTCTTGCCTCCGCACCTGTCGGGCTTCATCTCAAACCGGGCCAGAAGGGAACAAAGCGGCTCGTCGAGGAGTATGGAGCTCGCTTGATGTGCGTGCGCTACCGCTATGACTCCGCGCGGAAAAAGCGCATCAAGACCATCGAGCTGGTCGTCGCCGAGTCGGACTGGCAGCCCGGCTTCGCCGCTGACGAGATCGTCGCCGTCCAGGTCGCGTTCGCCGATAGTGCGACCCGAGCGCGCGTGAAGCACGCCGGCGGTGCGTGGAATCCTGACCGGAAGGTCTGGCACCTGCGCTACGACCGTGTTGTGTCTCTCGGCTTGAGGCGTCGGATCGTTGCGCCGTCGCATCCAGAACTGGATGCGACGGCCTCGAAAAAGAAGCATCCAGATGCAGATACCGCCGCGGCATCCATACAGTGATGCCGGCATCCAGGTCTGGATGTCTAGCATCCACCGGTGTATGCGATCGCGCGGTCGCCCGAGCAGTCGAATAATAGTTGGGCAGACCAATGGTGTGCACGGCGCAATTTGATGGCAATCGAACGGTCTCTCGAATGTCCGCCGCCCTGCTCGTCCAACTTCGCCGCAGCGGAGTACCATCAGGCGCCATGCTGACCCGTCGCCGGTTCCTCGGGACCGTGAGCGCGAGCCTTCTCGTCGCGCCGCTGGCGGCCGAGGGGCAGCAAGCCAAGAAACTCTCCCGAATTGGCTACCTGAGGAGTACCCCGCTGACCGCTCCGGAGATGGCGCCGATCTGGACTGCTTTCCTTGACGCGCTCCGTGAAGGGGGCTGGGTCGAAGGTCAGAACATGGTCTTCGAGCGTCGGTACGCGGAAGGGCGAGTGGAGCGGTTCGAGGAGCTCGCTGGCGAACTCATTCGTCTTCGCGTTGACGTCCTGGTCGTCGCCTCGCACCCCGCGGCCCTGGCCGCCCGGAAGGCCACGAGCGCGGTCCCGATCGTGATGGCGGGCGTCGGCGACGCCCTACGGTACGGTCCGGTCGGGAGTCTTGCCCGACCTGGCGGCACCGTGACGGGTGTCACGCTCATCATGCAGGACGTCACCGCGAAGGGATTGGAACTGCTCAAGGAGCTGGTCTCCCCGCGCGCCCGTGTTGGTTTCCTCTGGAACGCCGCCTTGCCGTTCAGCGACGTGATTTGGAGCGAGGCGCAGACGGCCGGCGAACACCTGGGCCTGACGCTCCGGCCTCTCGACGTGCGCCGTCCCGAGCACATCGAGTCAGCGTTCGCCCTGGCGGCGCGCGAGCGCGTTGATGCGCTCTTTGTCAGAGCCGACCCTCTCACCCTCGTCAAGCGCGAACGAATCGTCCGACTCGCCGCCCAACACAAGCTCGCCACCATGTACAGCGCCGCCGAGTTTGTGCGGGTCGGCGGCCTCATGTCGTATTCGGTCCCGCTCTCGGCGTCGTTTCGCGGCGCCGCGATGTATGTCGACAAGATTCTGAAGGGTGCCAAGCCCAGCGAGCTGCCCGTTCAACAACCCACGACGTTCGAGCTCGTCATCAATATGAAAACCGCGAACGCGCCGGGGCTCACTGTTCCGCCGCCGCTGCTGGCCCGCGCGGATCAGGTCATTGAATGATTTCACGCTGCCCAACATCGCGCTTCAACGGACCGGGGGCTCGCGATGCTCGCGCCCCGGCCGCTGACCGCAACGTTCCAGCGAGACCAGATGGCTGAACTGACGACTTGACCGCGAGAGACCGCGCCGTGTATTCATTGTATATCCGGGGAGGTGGTGGGTATCCAGACGAAGATCCAGAAGTGGGGGAACAGCCTCGGGCTGCGGATTCCGAGGTCCTTTGCTGCGGAGGCCCAGGTGGAAGAAGGGGCCGCCGTAGATTTATCGGTAGAGGACGGTCGACTCTTGGTCCGTCCGCTTCGAATGCGCAAATACTCCTTGAATGCCCTTCTCCGAAAAGTGAGCCGGCGAAACCTGCACGGCGAGATCTCGACGGGTAGAGCAGTTGGCCGCGAGGCCTGGTAGTGGCCGCCTATGTCCCCGCGCGCGGGGAGGTGATCTGGCTGCAATTCAATCCCCAGGCGGGTCACGAGCAGGCCGGCCGTCGCCCCGCCGTGGTGATCTCACCGAGCTCGTACAATCGCCGCGTGGGGCTGGCTCTCTGCTGCCCCGTCACCTCCCAGGTGAAGGGATACCCTTTCGAAGTCCGCCTCCCGCCGGAACTTGGCGTGGAGGGAGCAATCCTCGCGGATCAGATCAAGAGCCTTGATTGGCGCGTCCGAAAGGCGAGGCGCATTGGCATGCTGCCGGCGGATGTGTTGCAGGAAACAGTGGGTAAGATCCTCGCCCTCGTCGACGCGAACGGGGCTCGCTAGCTTTGTGGCTCTGTCTGCCCCCTTCGGAGCAGATTAGCGACCTTTGAGGGCGTCGCCGACGCGCTGGGACTGGATGCCGGTCCTCACGTCGTAATCGAGATCCGGGCGCGCGGACGGACGCACCGGCGACGTCTCACGCACGATCCGGCCCGTGGGACGCGCGGCTGCGTAGTCGCTCACCGCGCGGTCGGCCTCGGTGCGCACCTGCCCGGATGTCTGCTTCGGAAGGACGACGGAGCGCTTTTGCTTGCGCTGCAGCTCGAGGTCGCCACTGCCCGCCGGCGGCTTCGACTGCGCCGCCGCGACCACGGGAAGCGTCGCGCTGAGGATCGCCACACCCAGAATGATCGTCGGCTTCATGCTCGCATCCCTCCTGCGCCCCTCGAATTCAGGGTACACCCGCGCGCGTCAGCTCGTGCTGACTTCGTCGGCGAGCTCGTTGGGATCGTCACCGGGCCGCCGGGGGAAATGTTCGGCCAGCACACGTCCCAGATCCTCGACCGCCCGCACGATCGCGTCGCGCGCGGCCCGGGCGCGGAGGTGCGAGACCATCAGGTCGCGCATCGACGTCCAGTACGCGTCGCCCACGCGTGCGTGAATGCCGGCGTCGCCCACGATCGCGAGCTTCCGGTCGTCGAGCGCCAGGTAGATCAGGACGCCGTTGCGCTGGCGGGTGCGATGCATGCGCAGGCGCCGGAACACTTCCTGCGCGCGGCCGAGCGGCTCGCGGCCCTTCGGCACGCGCTGCTCGAGATGGACGCGCAGCTCCGCGGTCGTCGTGGCCTCCGCGCGGCGAACCGCGGCCGCGATCGCGTCGAGATCGGCGTCACTGAATATCGTGCGGACCCACGCCGGATGCGCCATCACCACTCTCCGCTCGCGCCGCCGCCGCCGAAGTCTCCGCCGCCGGCGCTGAAGCCGCCACCACCTCCGCCGCGGCCCCAGCCTCCGCCGAACGGCGGCAGGATGACGATCGGCGGCACGCCCCATCCGCGCCGGCCCGCGGTGTAGCCGCGCGCGAGGCCGCGCGTTCCCGCCGCCTCGCGGTAGAGCATCACCGCGATCACGGCCAGGATCGCGAAGAAGCCGACGACGCCCCAGAACGGGAAATTGCCGCCCCGCTTGCGGGTGCCGCGCCGCTCGGCCGGCGCCTTCGTCTCGACACGCGCGTAGAGCGCGCGCGCCGACGCCTCGAGGCCGGCGTCGTAGCGGCCCTCGCGGAACCGCGGCGCGATGGTCTCGCGGATGATGCGCGACGCTTCGACGTCCGGAATCGCGCCCTCGAGGCCGTAGCCGACCTCGATGCGCACGCGCCGCTCCTTCAGGAAGACGACGACGATGGCACCGTCGTCGAGCCCCTTGCGGCCGACGCGCCAGCGCTCGGCCAGACGGATCGAGAAGTCCTCGAAGCTCTCACCCTCGAGCGACGGAAAGATCGCGATGACGACCTGCGCGCCGGTCGCCCGCTCGCCCTCGGCCAGCACGTTCTCGAGCCGTGCCCGCGCGCCGGCGGCCAGCGCGCCGGCGTAGTCGTTCACACGAACGGTCGGCGCCGGCGGGACGACGAGGCCGAGGACGACGAGCAGGGTGCCGAGAAGCAGGCTAGAACTTCACGCGCGGAGGCGTCGCCGCGTCGGGCGCGGCCTCGAAGAACGACTTCGGCGCGAAGCCCGCCACGCGCGCGACGATGCTGCCGGGGAACAGCCGGAGCCGCGTGTTGTACGCCGCCACGGCGTCGTTGAAACGCTTACGCTCGACCGCGATGCGGTTCTCGGTGCCCTCGAGCTGCTTCTGCAGATCGAGGAAGTTCTGATTCGACTTCAGCTCGGGGTAGCGCTCGACGGTGACGAGCAGCCGGCTCAGCGCTCCGGACAGCTCGCGCTGCGCGGCCTGGAAGCGCTCCATCGCCCGCGGATCGTTCAACGCTTCCGGCGTGAGCTGCACGCCCGTCGCGCGCGCCCGCGCCTGCGTCACGCTCTCGAGGACGCCGCGCTCCTGTGCTGCAAAGCCTTTCACGGTCTCGACGAGGTTCGGAATGAGGTCCGCGCGCCGCTGATACTGGTTCTGCACCTGTGCCCAGGCGGCGTTCACCTGCTGGTCGAGGCCGACGAGCTGGTTGTTGATGCCGATGCCCCACACGGCGACGCCGATGAGGAGGACCAGCACCACGATGCCGACGATCAGTCCGCGGCTCACGCTCGTGATTATAGCTGCGAGCCGCGCGCCCGAGGACTGGCCGGATGTCGAGGCCAGAGCGCCCGATCGGGGCGGAAGAACTACATGCCTCTGTCCCCCGGAGGGGTTTTCGACGATAGTGTCCGGCGGCCATGTCACGGGGCGGATTCTTCGCCGTCGATTCGCTCTCCAGCGTCCACGTCCTTGTGGTCGACGACGATGCCTCGTTCCGCGAGGTGCTCGTTTCCCTCCTGCGGTACTGCCGCTCGCTGGTGACGGCGTTCGCCACGCCGGAAGAAGCGCTCGCCGCGATGGACCAGGTGAAGCCCGACGTGCTCGTCATCACCGTCGGCCCCGGCAGTCCTGCCGCGGGGCTTCCGCGCCGGGAACGCGGCCGCAAGCCCGAGGACGGCGGCAACGCGCCGATCGTGGTGGTGTTGCGCGAGGGCGCGGGCGACGTCGTGCTCGAAGGCGTCAACCTCCACTTGCGCGAGCCGCTCAATCCGTGGGAGCTCTGCGGCGAGATCTCAGCGCTCCTCGCCTCGGGCTGATGGGCCGCCGCGATCCCCTTCCGCGCGAGAGCCTGGTCGGCACCCAGGTCCTCGTCATCGATGACGACAGCGGCCTCCGCGGACGCGGGCCTGGCGAGCCTCTCCCGCGTGCTTCCCGACGTGGTCGTCTGCGACATCATGATGGCGTCGCACGACGGGTACTGGCTGCTCTCCGCGCTGCGCGCGACGCAGTGGGGCGCGTCCCTCCCCGTCGTCGCCGTGACGGGATTCGACGACGTCCACCCGGCCGCGCGCACCCTGCCCGCCGGCTTCAACGGCCACGTGCGCAAGCCGGTCGATCCGTGGGAGCTCGCGCGCCTCGTGGGCACCCTCGCCCGCGGGCGGGGCTGAGAGCGCGCGCGGACGCGCCTGCGGTACACTCCGCCCCATGCCGGAGGCGCTCCCGGACTATCGCGTCAAAGCGGTCAACACGTCGTCGGACAGCGAGAACAAGATCCACGACGACGCGACGGCCCGCCGCTACGGCTTCGCCGGCGGGCTCGTGCCCGGCGTCACGGTCTACGCGTACCTGACGCAGCCGCTCGCGGTCGCCTTCGGGCACGCGTGGGTCCAGCGCGGCACGGCCAGCGTGAAGTTCGTGAAGCCGGTGCTCGACGGCGAGGACGTGCACGTGAGCGGCGAGGTCACCGCGCGCGATCCGCAGGGCGGCATCACCGCGACCGTGCGCGCGACCACCGCGAGCACCGGCGAGTGCGCCGTGCTGAACGCGACGATCCCGGCCGGCTCGCCGACGCCGCTGAACATGGCGATGTACGCCGAGGCGCCGCTACCGGCCGAGCGCACGCCGGGCACTCGCGAGTATTTCGACGCGCATCCCGTGCTCGGCACGTTCGCCGTCCGCTACGACGCCGCGGTGGCCGAGGAGTACGTCGCCTCCGTGTCCGACGCGCTGCCGCTCTATCGCCCTTCGGGCAGCGGCGCGGTGCATCCGGCCTTCTACACGCACCTCGGCAATCGGTGCCTGCGCGCGAACGTCCTCATCGGGCCGTGGATCCACGTCGGCAGCGTCGTGCGCCACCTCGGCGCCCCGCGGATCGGCGACGCGCTCGCGGCGCGCGCCCGCGTGCGATCGCTGTGGGACAAGAAGGGGCGCGATTTCGTCGAGCTCGACATCGCGATCCTCGCGAACGGCAAGCCCGTCGCGCACGTGCTCCACTCCGCGATCTACCGTCTCCCGGCGCCCGCTTAGCTGTCTGGAGGTCTCCCCATGGATCTGAACTACGCCCCCGAAGATCGCGCGTTTCGCGAGGCCACCCGCCGCTGGTTCCAGGCGAACACGCCGAAGGTGGAGCCGAAGACGCTCGCCGAGCGCAAGGCGTGGCATCGCACCATGTACGACGCCGGCTACGTCGGGATGCTGTGGCCGAAGGAGTACGGCGGGCGCGGCGCGACGCCGATGCAGCAGGCCATCGTGCAGGACGAGATGGCGCGCGCGGAGGCGCCGCCGCCGATCAACGGGCTCGGCATCGGCTTCATCGGCCCGACGATCATCGTGCACGGCACCGAGGCGCAGAAGCAGAGATATCTGCAAAAAATGCTGACGGCCGAAGAAATTTGGTGCCAGCTGTATTCAGAACCAAATGCAGGGTCCGATCTGGCCGGACTGAAAACACGCGCCGAGGACGCCGGCGACGACTTTTTCGTCATCAGCGGCCAGAAGATCTGGACGTCGAGCGGCCCGATCGCCGACTGGGGCATCCTCCTCGCGCGCACCGACTCGAAGGTGCCGAAGCACAAGGGCATCTCGTGCTTCCTCTTCAACATGCGGCAGCCCGGCGTGGACGTGCGGCCGCTCAAGCAGATCACCGGCAGCTCGCTCTTCTCCGAAGTGTTCATGACCGGCGCGCGCGCCGAGAAATCCGACCTGATCGGGAAGCTGAACGGCGGCTGGGAGATCGCGCAGACCACGCTCGGCTACGAGCGCGGCGCGAACTCGCTCGGGCGCGTGACGCGCTATCTCACGGCGTTCCACCACCTGGTGCGGATGGTCAAGGAGCTCAAGCGCAACGGCAAGGCGCTGATCGACGACCCGGTGGTGCGGGCGAAGCTCGGCAAGATCTTCACCGAGCTCGAGGTCCAGCGCTACGCGGCATTGCGCGTGCTCTCGGCGCTCTCGAAAGGCGAGCCGATCAGCGCGGCCTCGTCGATCACCAAGCTCTCGTACACGGAGTTCGAGAAGCGCTTCTTCGAGCTCGGCGTCGAGATCCTCGGGCCGTGGGGCCAGCTCATGCCGGGCTCGCCCGACGACGTGGTGGAGGAAATGTCGACGTCCTCCGGCGAGCCGGGCACGTTCGCCACCGCGTACCTGTGGTCGCGGGCGGGGACCATCTACTCCGGATCGTCGGAGATCCAGAAGAACGTGATCGGGGAACGCGTGCTCGGCCTGCCGAAGGAAGTGCGCGCCGACCGGATGAAGGGCTAGCGCCATGGACTTCGCGTTCACGTCCGACCAGCAGCTCCTGAAGAGCTCCGCGCGCGCGTTCCTCGACGAGCGCTGCAAGCCCGCCGCCGTGCGCCTGCTGTGGGAAGACGCGCGCGGCGCGAGCGACGCGATGTGGAAGGAGATGGCGCAGCTCGGCTGGCTCGGCCTCGCGCTGCCCGAGGCGCACGGCGGGAGCGACCTCGGCATGGTCGAGACGGCGCTGCTGCTGGAAGAGCTCGGCCGCGCGAGCTATCCGGGGCCGTACCTGCCGACCATGCTCGTCGCGACGGCGATCAACCGCGTGGGCACCGACGCGCAGAAGGGCCGCTGGCTGCCGGCGGTGAGCTCGGGCAGTGCGCGGGGCGCCGTCGCGCTGCTCGACGGCGAGCTGTCGTGGTCGCCGGAGGCGATCACGACGCGCGCTTCGAGCGCCGGCACCGGATGGAAGCTCTCCGGCACCAAGCCGTTCGTGGCATGGGCGCACCTGGCCGACGTGCTCCTCGTCCCCGCGCGCGGGGCCGAAGGCACCACGGTGTTCCTCGTCGACCCCGCCTCCCCCGGCATCAAGCAAACGCCGGTCACGGGCATGGACCTCGCGACGCGGTGGGTGAACCTCACGCTCGACGGTGTGCCGGTCGGCCTCGACGCGGTGCTCGGCGGGCTCGGCAAGGGTCAGGGCGTGCTGGAGTCCATGCTTCGGATGGGTGCCGTCGGCGCGGCCGCGGAGATGCTCGGCGCCGGGCGGCGCTGCCTCGACATGGCCGTCGAGTACGCGAAGGTGCGCGAGCAGTTCGGACAGCCGATCGGCTCGTTCCAGGCGATCCGGCACAAGTGCGCCGAGATGCTGCTCGAGGTCGAGAACACGCACGCCGCCGTCTACTACGCCGCCTGGGCGCTCGATGCGGGCGCGGACGACGCCGACCTCGCGGCGTCGGTCGCGAAAGCCTATGCGGGCGACGCCAGCCGCAAGGTCTGCGGTGAAGCCATCCAGGTGCATGGCGGCATCGGCTTCACGTGGGAGTACGACCTCCATCTCTACTTCAAGCGCGCGAAGGCGCTCGAGGTGCAGTACGGCGACGCGGACTACCACCGCGAGCTGATCACGAGGCGCGTCACCGCGTGACACCGCTCGAAGGCATTCGCGTCGTCGACTGCTCCGGGTACATCGCCGGCGCGTACGCCGGGATGATGCTCGCCGACCTCGGCGCCTCGGTCGTCAAGGTCGAGCCGCTCGAGGGCGAAGCGTTCCGCGAGCTGCCTGGCTTCTACGCGTGGAACCGCGGCAAGCGCTCGATCGCGCTCAACCTGAAATCTCCCGAAGGGATCACGGTCGTCGAGCAGCTCGTGCGCGACGGCGACGTGTTCCTCGAGAACATGCGCGCCGGTGTCGCGGACCGCCTCGGCCTCGGCTACGAGAAGCTGGCGACGATCAACCCGAGGCTCGTCTACTGCTCGGTGACCGCGTTCGGCTCGACGGGCCCGTACGCCGACCGGCCCGGCTTCGATCCGCTGCTGCAGGCGATGTCGGGGATGATGGCGCTGCAGGGCTTCGGCGGGCCTCCGCAGTATCTCCGGATCGCGGTGACCGACTACTACACCGCGTCGCTCGCCGCGCAGGCGATGCTCACCGGGCTCTTCGTGCGCGAGCGCACCGGCCGCGGACAGCGCGTGGAGACGTCGCTGCTCCATGGATCCTTGTCGCTCCAGTCGGGCAACACCGTGGAGTACGCGGGAAAGCCGACCGGCTTCCGCCCGAGCCCGGCGTACCGGCTCTACCAGGCGGGAGACGAGCAATGGTTCTTCCTCGCCTGCGGCAACCAGCCGATCTGGGTGCGGCTCTGCAGGGCGCTCGGCCTCGACGACCTCGCGCACGACCCGCGCTTCGCCTCGTGGCTCTTGCGCAACGACAACGCCGCCGATCTGATGCCGCTGCTGGAAGCGCGCTTCCGCACGGCGTCGCGCGCGCACTGGCTCGCGCTGCTCGCGCAGCACGACGTCCCCGCCGCGCCCGTGCAGACGCTGACGGAGTTCATGGCGAACGATCCGGCCGTGCGCCATCACGACCTCGTGCGCGAGTACGACCATCCCGAGCGCGGCAAGCTGCGCATGGTCGGAACTCCGATCGTGCTCTCGGACACGCCGACGAAGGATCCGGGACGTCCGCCCACGCTCGGCGAGCACACCGAGGCGATCCTGCACGAGCTCGGCTACGACGACGCCGCCATCGCGGACCTCCGCAACCGGGGAGTGCTGAGATGAAGTCCTACGAGACGATCCTCTACCAGGTCGAGGAGCAGGTCGCGACGGTCACGCTCAACCGGCCCGACGTGCACAACGCGCAGAACGACACGCTGCGCCGCGAGATGTACGACGTGTTCGCCGCGCTGAGCGTCGACGACGACGTGAAGGTCATCGTCGTGACCGGCGCCGGCGAGCGTGCGTTCAGCGCGGGCGCGGACATCCGGGAATTCGTCGCGCCGGCCTCGCCCACGCAGCTCCGCGAGCGGCGCAAGCGCATCGAGTACCGCGCGATGATGGACCGCTGCGCGCAGCCGATCATCGCGGCGATCAACGGCTTCGCGCTCGGCGGCGGCCTCGAGCTGGCGCTCGCCTGCGACCTCCGCATCGCCGCCGAGAACGCCACGCTCGGCCTCACCGAGATCAACCTCGCGATCATCCCGGGCGGCGGCGGCACGCAGCGCCTGCCGCGGCTGATCGGCAAGGGCAAGGCGCTCGAGATGATCCTCACCGGCGCCCGCATCCCCGCCGCCGAGGCGCTGCGCATCGGGCTCGTCGAGCGCGTGGTCCCCGCCGGCGAGGCGCTCAAGGCCGCGACGGAGCTCGCGCGGACGATCGCCGAGAAGGCGCCGATCGCGCTGCGCTACGCGAAGGAGGCCGTCGTCAAGGGCGTCGGCATGTCGCTGGAAGACGGGCTGCGCCTCGAGGGCGATCTCTCGACGCTGCTGCGCACGACCGACGACCGGCTGGAAGGCGCGAAGGCGTTCCTCGAGAAGCGGAAGCCACGGTGGACCGGCAAGTGAGATGCCGTTCGCGTACTACGCGCGGCTGACTCGCGCGCAGCAGGCCGTCTACCGCAAGAGCGACTCCATCACCGACGTCCGGCTGCCGCGCCCGGCGGATCTCCATCCGCTCGTCGGCGCGCTGGACACCGCGTTGCGCACCGAGGACCGCGTCGACACGCAGCGCGCCAGCGACCGCCTCATCCGCGGGCTCACCGACGCGCTCGCGATCCCGTCCGTCAAGGTCGAGGTGCTCGCGGCACGGCCGCACGCGAAGTGGGGCGAGCTGCACGGGCTCTACACCGCGGAACGCGGCAAGACGCCGAAGATCCAGCTCTGGATGCGCACGGCGAAGCAGAAGCGCGTGGTCGCGTTCCGCACCTACATGCGGACTCTGCTGCACGAGGTCGGCCATCACATCGACTACGTGCTGCTCCGGCTCCCCGACTCGTTCCACACCGAGGGCTTCTACAAGCGCGAGTCGAGCCTCTTCTACCAGCTCGTGCCCGAAGCGACACGTCCCGAAGCGCAGTCCGCCGTTCGACCGGTGGACGAGTGGGCGGCGTTTCCCGTAGCCGAGCGGCTCGAGCGGCTCGAGCGGACGCCGACGGAGCTGGCGCGGCTCATGCGCGGCCAGAGCGACGCCGCGTTGTCACGCCGGCCCGCGCCCGAGGCGTGGTCCGCCAAGGAAGTGATGTGCCACGCCCGGGACGCGGAGGAGCATCTCGGGGGATGGATGGCGCTGATCCTGTTCAACGACGATCCGGTCCTCGTCGAAGCGGGCACGGTCGCGCGCTGGGCGGTGGACCGGCAGTACGCGCGCCAGCACGCCGGCGCGGCGTGGGACGCCTTCGGGCGGCGCCGTGACGAGACGCTCGCGCTGCTTCGCGCGTTGACGCCGAAGCAGTGGGAAGAGAGCGGCCGCCACGCGCGCATGGGCCGCGTGAGCATCGATCGCCTGCTGAGCCTGATGGCGTGGCACGATGACAACCACCTGGATCAGCTCCGCCGTGCGTTGAAGGGGGATTGGGGGTCCTGAGTTGTGGGGCCCCCATGTTCAAGGAGACCCGTGATGCCGACCATGGAGGAGTACGCGAAGCAGCCGGTCACAGACCGCCTGAAGCGTCTGGAGCGCGCGCCCGACGAGCTCGCCGCGGCGATCCGCGGCCAGTCAGCCGCCGTGCTCGCGAAGCGGCCGGACGCGAAGAACTGGGCGGGCGTGGAGGTCATCTGCCACCTGCGCGACGCCGAGGAGTCGTTCGGCGGCCGCTTCCAGATGTTCCTCGCGATGGAGGACGTGAAGCTGCTGCCGATCGACACCGACCGCATCGCGGTCGACCGGCAATACCTCCGCTGCGACGCCGGCGAAGCCATCGAGGCGTTCCGCGCGCGCCGCGCGGAGAGCCTCGAGACGTTCCGGACGCTGACGCCCGAGCAGTGGAAGCGCGGCGGCACGCATCCGCAGCGCGGCCGCATGACATTCGACGACTTCCTCAGCCTGATGTGCTGGCACGACGACAACCACCTCGACCAGCTCCGGCGGGCGATCGCCGGGCAGGCGTAGCCTAGCGCCGGAGCGCGGGCGCCACGTCGCTCATGAACCTGTCGAGCAGCGGGCGCGGGTCCTTCGGGAAGAACATCGTCGGCACGAAGAGCTGGCCGACGCCGGCCTCCCGCATCGCGCCGAGCGTGTCCTGCACCTGCGCGACCGAGCCGCCGAGGATGGTGTCCTGCGCGCGCGCCTCGTCGAAGCCCATGCGCCGCATCGACGCCTGACGCACCTTCTCGACGTCGGCCCTGTCGTCGCTGATGACGAGCGGCATGACGGCCGAGCGGAGGACCTGCTTTGGATCGCGCCCCACCGCCGCGCAGTGCTGGTCGAGGATCGCGCTCTTGTGCCGCAGGATGCGCGGGCCGCCCCACGTGTTCCAGTGGTCCGCGTACTTCGCCGCGATCTTCATCGTGACCTTCTCGCCCCCGCCGCCGATCAGCAGCTCGGGATGCGGCTTCTGCACGGGCTTGGGACTCGCCGGGGCGTCGTCGAGCTGGTAGAAGCGTCCCTTGAAGTTCGCCCGGTCCTGCGTCCACAGCGCCTTCAGCACCTGGCAGGCCTCGTCGAGGCGCGCGAGCCGCTCGCCGACCGTGTAGAACGGGATCCCGTACTTCTGGTGCTCGTTCTGTTGCCACGCGCCGCCGAGGCCCGCCACGAGGCGCCCGCCGGAGATGACGTCGATGGTGGTGAGCGTCTTGGCGAGCACGGCGGGATGACGGTACGTGTTTCCGAGCACGATGCTGCCGAGCCGAATCCGCGGCACCACGGCGGCGAGCGCCGCCAGCGTCCCGAGGCATTCGAGGTTGTCGCCGGCCGCTTCCGGCGTGTTCGGCATGAAGTGATCGGTGAGACACGCGGCGTCCCAGCCCGTCGCCTCGGCGTGGCGCGTGAGGCTCGAGACACCGTCCCACGTCGTTCCCCCGAGTCCGACGAACAGCGCGAACTTCATCTCAACCCTCCATGGTGATGCGCCGCGCGGTCGCCAGCTGCGGCGCGTCGGCGCACGCGATGAGCACGTCGCCGGCCGAGAGCGGGCGGTCGGCGGCGGGATTGAACACGTGACGGCCGGTGGCGCCCTCGCGCATCGCGAACACGATCACCCCGGCCCGCTCCTGCAGGTTCAGGCGCGCGAGCGACGTGCCCGCCGCGGACGGGCCGACCGGAATCTCCTGCACGCGCACGTCGCTGGGCTCGCGCAGCATCGCGTCGAGCACGCTGACGACGTGCGGCCGCAGCATCTCCGACGCGAGCCGCAGCGCGCCGATCGCCTTGTTGGAGACGACGGCGTCCGCGCCGGCCTTCAGCAGACGCGCGCGCGCCTCGTCCGTCGACACGCGGGTGACGATCCGCAGTCCCGGATTGAGCTCGCGTGCCGTGAGCAGCGCGAAGAGGTTGTCCTTGTCGGCCGGCATGGTGAGGATCAGCCCGCGCGCGCGCTCGACGCCGGCGGCACGCAGCACGTCGGACTCCGTCGCGTCGCCCGCGACGCAGGGAACGTTGGGGATCGCGCGGCGCAGCGCTTCGCCGTGCGCGGCGTCGAGCTCGACGCACACGAAGGGCGTATGGGTGGCGGCGAGCTCCCGAACGATGTGCCGCCCCGTCTCGCCACCGCCGCACACGACGATGTGGTCCCGGAGCTCGTGGATCTGTCGCTCCATGCGTCGCTTCTCCCAGAGGTGCGAAAGATTGCCCTCGACGATGAGCGCGGTCATCGTCGAGAGTCCGTAGGCAACGACCCCGAGGCCGCCGACGATCAGGACGATCGTGAACGCGCGGCCCGGAGTGGTCAGCGGATTGGTCTCGCCATACCCGACCGACGCCAGCGTGATGACGGTCATGTAGAGCGCGTCGAACACCGACCAGCCCTCGATGACGACGTAGCCGACGGTGCCGAAGACCGTGACGCCGAGGAGCAGGGCGAGGAGGACCGTGAAGCGCTGCTGGACGTTCACGCGCGCGGCGCGGAGGGCTCGGCGCTAGTAGCGGCCGCCACGCGACCGCCCGAGCGGATCGGTGGGCTTCGGCGGCTCGGACTTCGACGGGTTGACGGCGACCCAGCCGCGCTGGCGCATGCAGGCCTCGTCCAGGTCACCCTTGCGCGAGCACTCCCTGTGATCGCGCTGGAAATCCGTCTTCGTATAATGTGTGCCCACCTTCATCCACTCGCGGTCGTCGGTGGCGCCGCAGCCCGCGATCGCGAGACCGGAGAACACGGTCAGGAGGAGGGCGGTCCGTCGCATGACGGGCGCGATTGTACCCCGGGTGTACGCTGGACAAGGAGTTCGCCGACGGGAAGCCGATGGGGAGAAGGCAGGTGGGGCGCGCTCGGGGCGCTGGGTGAGCGTCTGGCCGTCGTCGCGCCCACCGTGCTCATCATGATCACGCTGGTGGCGCTGGGCCTGCTCCTCGGCGGCCTCCTGCGCGTCATCGTCAGCCGTCTCGTGCACGCGATCGGTTTCGACCGGCACGTCGAGCGCCTCGGGCTTGGCGCGTCGCTCCGCGGCGCCGGCGTCCTCCGCGCGCCGTCGGACGTCCTCGGCCTCATCTTCTTCTGGACGACCTTCGTGGTCTTCGCGAGCCTCGGTATCGACTCGCTCGGGTTCGGCGGCGCGAGCGCCTTCCTCCTCGCGTTCGTGCCGCCGCTCTTCGCCGCGGTGCTCATCCTCATCGTCGGATGGCTGGTCGCCAACTTCCTGAGCCAGGCCTCCTGATCGCCGCCGTGAACCGCGGCTTCCCCGAGGCGCGGCTGCGCGCGCGCGCGGTGCACTGGGGCGTGCTGCTCTTCGCCGCCGCGACCGCGCTCACGCACCTCGGCATCGGCAAGGAGATGGTGCTGGTGGCCTTCGGCATCACGTTCGGCGGCCTCGTCTTCGCGCTCGCGCTCGCCTTCGGCCTCGGCGGCGGCCGCGTCGCGCGCGAATTGCTGGAGCGGCGCCTCCGGCGCGACACCCCGCCCGCCCGCGAACGCTCAACGCACCTCTAGTCGCGGCAGGAACACGTAGCCGACGCCGTTACGCTCGAGCCAGGCGCGCGTCATGTCCGCGCGACGATAGCGGCGAGGGACCTCGGCGGCAGTCGGCGCGGCGGGATCATTGACGAGCACGTCGTTCCCGTCGAGGCCGGTGATCACGATCAGGTGGCCCGTCGTCTGCGGGACCGGCGCGTTCGCCAGCTCGCCGTCGGCGTACCCGATCGACGCGACGATCGGGAGCCCGTGAGACAGACACCACGCTGCCGTGTCCCAGTCCGGGAAGCGCAAGAGATAGCCGGGCACACCATGCGCGGCGGCCGCGCGCACCGCCGCCGGCCAGATCCCGTAGCGATTGGTCTCGCGGTGAAAGATCTCCTCGGCGAGTGTCATCGTCGGCACGTCGCACCCGTGGAAGGCGAGCGCCATCCCGACGCTGGTCGGCGAGCAGACGTGCAAGCGGACCGCCGCGGGCTCGTTCATCTGCGTGCGAGGCGGCACGCGGAGACGCGCCGTGGCGCCCTGGCCCGCGAAACCGGCGTCGTGCCCGGACGCCGGCGCACTCCCGTCCCACGCGGACATCGTCGCGAGCCACGGTGCAACGTTCAGCGCGTCCGCGTCAGAGCGTTGCACACGGATGCGCAGCCGCACGGCATCGAGCGGGGGCGTGGCGGTGATCTCGTCGACGTCGACGGTGATCCCGTCGGCGAACGCGGGCAGTGCGCTGAACGCGGCGTCGCCCAGCGTCACCGTCGTCACCCACGGCGACCAGGCGTCGCCGCGTCGGCCCGAGAGCTCGAATCGCACCGCCGGCGGACGCGGCACCAGCGCGGCGAACGAAGGCAGCAGGTGACGCGCCGGGGCACGCGGCGTCCATGGACCGAAATCGAGAATCACGTCGTCGCCATCGCGATGCGGCACGGGCACGGGGTCGAACGGTCTCAGGACCGACGGAGGAATCGCGTCGCGGATGGCGCCGGTCTCGAGGCGCGCGGGGACCACGAAGAGGTCAGTCACGGAGGAACTCGCCAATAACGGCAAGAAAATACCACGCGCGTCGATGAGCGCGGCACGAAGTCCCTGGTTCTTCACGCACGCGCTCGCGGCACATCGCTTGCACCTCCCCGGTCCACCTTCGAAAGGAGCGCCCATGACCTGAACCAGCGTTCTGTTTCCTTCTCGGCCGTCATCCTGCACGGGAACGAAGCCGCCGATGGCGTGCATGCGTGGCACCCCCGTTGCACCTTGCGAAGGCATGCTCCCCGCGCCGGACTTCGACAAGGAAGCGCCCGCCGAGCCGAGGGTCTATCACTTCACGGTGCAGCGCGGGATGGCGATCGCGCTGGTGATCGAGACGTGCGACTGGTACGCGGGGCTGCTGCAGGCAGCGATGACGCGCGTGAGGATCGAAGGGCAGAAGTGACCGGTCAGTTCGGGGGGGTGGGCGGCGTCTTGCGCGCCGCCCACGATCCACCCCTCTATTACTGCGCAGCACCTGCTGCGCGGCCCGGCGTGCGCCGGGCTCTTGGTACGACTCGACCCCTACGGCGTCGCCCGGAGCTGCTAGCTAGCGCCGCGCGACGCGATCTCGGAGTCCGGTGGCGTCTGCTCCATCCACACCTCCTGGATCGGAGTCTCGGCCACGATGGGAGAGCTGCGGTACAGATTGCCTCTCCCCCATCAACCCCTCTCTACGCCCGCCGCGGAGTCTCGTCAAGCCCCTCGCAGACGCGGGTCGAGCACGTCGCGAAGCGCGTCGCCGAGCATGTTGAACGCGAACACCGCGAGCGAGATCGCGACGCCGGGCCACACCGCCATCCACGGCGCGCGATACATGTACGTGCGCCCCGAGCCCGAGAGCATCGAGCCCCACGACGGATACGGCGGCGGCACGCCGAAGCCGAGGAACGACAGCGCGGACTCAGCGAGGATGATGCCGCCGAGGCCGATGGTGGAGAGGATGATGATCGTCGCGGCCACGTTCGGGAGGATGTGGCGCAGCACGATGCGCGCGTGGCCGCAGCCCATCGCGCGCGCGGCCTCGACGTAGGCGTGCTGCGCGACGGCGATCGTCGCGCCGCGGATGACGCGCGAGCCCGTCGCGGCCACGATGATCGACAGCGAGAGCACGACGTTGAGGAGTCCCGGCCCCAGCACCGCCATGACCGACAGGATGATGACGAGATAGGGGAAGGACATCCACGCATCCACGATGCGCTGGACGACGAGGTCGTACTTGCCGCCGAAGTAGCCGCTCGACACCCCGAGTGCCGCCGCCGCCGCGGTCCCGAGCGCGATGGTCGCGAAGCCGATGGTGATCGACACGCGCGCGCCGTAGACGATGCGGCTCCAGATGTCCCGGCTCAGGTTGTCCGTCCCGAGCCAGTGCGCGGCGCCCGGGGGCTTCATGCGCGCCCCACGGATGGTCTCGTCGTAGCCGTACGGCGCGATCTGCTCCGCGAACAGCGTCATCACGAGCATCGCGATGACGATCAGGCCGCTGATCGCCCCGATCGGCTTGCGCCGGGCGAACAGCCACAGCGCCCGCGCGATCGCGGCTCCGCGCGACCGCTCCGGCCGCCGCGCGAGTTCGCGGCGACTGTCGAGTGCGGATCCGGCCTGCGCAACGGCGTTACCGGCCACCACATTCCTCCACACGTTCGCGCGGCGGCTTCGCCGCCGCAATCCACCTGGGGGGTTAATAACGGATGCGAGGATCGAGGACGGCGTAGAGCGCGTCCACGACGAGGTTGATCGCGACGATGAACGACACGACCACCAGGTTCACGCCCTGGATCACCGGATAGTCGCGCTGGTTGATCGCGTCGAACAGGAAGCGGCTCATGCCCGGCAGACCGAAGATGGTCTCGATGACGACGGTGCCGCCGATGACTTGCGGGAGCTGCGTGCCGATGTACGTGATGACCGGGATGATCGCGTTGCGCAGGCCGTGCTTGAGGATGATGACGCGCTCGCGCAGCCCCTTCGACCAGGCGGTGCGCACGTAGTCCTGACGGAGCACCTCGAGCAGCATCCCGCGCGTGAGCCGCATCATCGCCGCCGCAAAGGCGATGCCGAGGATGACGGCGGGCAGCAGCATCTGCGTGATGTGGCCCACGACGTCCTTGCCGATCTCGACGTAGCCCGTGAGCGGACGCCAGCCCCACCAGATGGCGGGCAGCACGATCACGAGCGTGGCGAGCCAGAAGCCGGGCACCGACAATCCGAGGATCGCGGCGCTGCGGAACGTGTAGTCCTGCACGGTGTCCTGGCGCGCCGCCGCGATCACGCCGATGGGGACCGCGATCAGGATCCCGACCACGAGCGAGAGCAGCGCGAGCTCCAGCGTGATCGGCAGCCGCTGCCCGATCTCCTCGAGCACCGGCCGCCGCGTCCACAGCGACTCGCCCAGATCGCCCGCGACGGCGCGCCCCAGCCACTCGAAGTACTGCACGTAGATCGGCCGGTCGAGGCCGAGCTTGGCGCGCAGCTCCTCGAGGTCCTTCGCGTACGCCTTCTCCTCGAGCATCATCGCCACCACGTCGCCGGGGATGAGCCGCGGCAGCGTGAAGACGATGAGCGAAGCGATCAGCAGCGACGGGATCGCCACCACCAATCGCTTCGCGAGGTACCGTCGCAGCATCGGTCTACCGATTCAGCCACGCGGCCATCAGCCGGCCGCCGTAGTCGTAACCGATGTTCGGGCCGTAGTTCTGCAGCGCCCCGTCCCACACCGCGACGTAGACGCCGGAGTTCGTGGTCACGTAGTACTGCTGCTTCGCCAGGTAACGCTGGATCTCGGCGATCTGCTCCTTGCGCTTCGGGACGTCGAACGTGCGGCGCTGGCGCACGAGCATGTCGGCGAGCACCGGGTCCTTGATGTGGCTCTGGTTGCGCGGCTCGTCGGGGTAGTACTGGCCGTAGAGGAAGCTGTCGGGCTCGAGGAACGGCGTCTGCGGCCCGTACGTCATCGAGTCGAACTTCCCGTAGAAGCAGCTCGTGATGTACGCGCCGTACTCCTTCGTGTCGAGCTTCGCGTCGATGCCGACGTCCTTCAGGTTCTTCAGGATGATCTGCGTCGAGTCGACCAGCACGGTCGAGCCGTACGTCGTGAAGCAGACCGTGCCCTGGAAGCCGCTGGGATAGCCGGCCGCGGCGAGGAGGCGCTTGGCCTCGGCGGGATCGTACTTGAAGTACTTTGCGCCCTCGCCGAGCTGGTTCACCTGCACCGACCAGTCCTTGAGCGCGTTGGGCACGGCCGCGTTGAACACGCCGACACCCTCGGCGACCGCTTCGATGATCCCCTGGCGGTCGATCGCGTGCGAGATGGCCTGCCGCACGCGGACGTCGCTGAACGGCTTCTGGTCGGTACGCATCGAGATGTGGCTCATGACGTTCGCGGGGAACTCGACGGTCTTGAGATTTGGACGCTTCGTCTTGAGGTTGTCCTTGATCTGCACCCAGTCGGTCCGGTTGATCTGGCCGGGGAACTCCCAGCCGAGGTCGTACTTCCCCGCCATGAACGACGCGGTACGCGAGGCGTTGTCCTCGTCGACGAAGACTTCGATGCGGTCGATGTGGGGCAGGCCCGGCATGAAGTAGTTCGGGTTGCGCACGAGCGTGTAGCCCTGGTTCGGGCGGTAGCTGTCGAACATCCACGGGCCGGTGCCGATGAACGACTCCGGCTTCTTCAGGTCGCCGAACTTCTCCGACGTCTCCTTGTTCACCATGCCGACGACCATCGGGCTCGCCAGCGTGTCGAGGAACCAGGCCGACGGCTCCTTGAGCGTGAACTTCACCGTGTACTTGTCGACCGCCTCGACCTTTTCCACCGCCTTCAGCATGTGCGCGTTGGCGTGGCCCTTCGTGGTCTGGAAGCGGCTGATCGTGTACACGACGTCGTCGGCGACGAACTCGCGGCCGTTCGCCGGCGGCTTGTTGTGCCAGCGCACGCCGCGCCGCAGCTTGAAGATGTAGGTGTTCTCGTTCGGCTGCGTCCACGACTCGGCGAGGTCGGGCTCGAACTGGAACGTGCCCGGCGTGACGGACGGGCCGGTCCTGTGGCGCACGAGCCGGCTGTGCGTGAACGTCATCGGGATGTGGAGCTTGTACGAGAGCCCGCCCGCGGCGTGGAGGTCGAAGTGCGGCGGATCCCACAGGCGCAGGTTGAGCGTGCCGCCGCGCTTCGGAGCCTGCGCGCGCACGATCGACGGGACGATCACGGCGCCGGTGGTGGCGAGTCCACCGGCGATCAGAAGCTCACGACGGCTCAGGGCCATGGAGATCTCCTTTGAAGGTTAAGCAGTCCGGCGCCTCACGGCGGCCAGGGCTTCGTCGAAGATGCCGAGCGTCTCGTCGACATCGGCGTCGGTGTGGGCGAGCGACACGTAGATCTTGTTGACGGCCTTCACCACGCCACGGCGCACGCACTCCTCGTTGAACAGCGCGATGCGGCGGCGGTCGGCGGTGAGCGTTGCGCGGTAGTCGACGACGTCCTGGTCGGTGAAGATGATGTCGAACACCGGCGCTTCACCGGAGACGCGCGCGGGTATCTCGTGCTTCGCCGCGAGACGCGTCAGGCCATCCTTCAGCCGGTTCCCGGTGCGATGCAGCTTCTCGTACTGCCCGGGCTTGCGCAGCTCCGCGAGCGTGGCGAGGCCCGCGACGGCGGCGACGGGATTGCCGTTGAGCGTCCCCGCCTGCCACACGTGCTCGGGCGAGCCCTCGAGCGCCGGATCGAAGTGGCGCATGATGTGCGCCGGACCGGCGACGCAGCCCAGGGGAAAGCCGCCCGCGAGGATCTTGCCGAACGCGGCGATGTCCGGGACGACGCCGTAGTACTCCTGCGCGCCGCCGTACGCGAAGCGAAAGCCGGTCACGATCTCGTCGAAGACGAGCGGCACGTCGTACCGGCGCGTGACCTCACGGAGCCCTTTCAGGAACTGGCGGTCGGGCACGATCACGCGCTGGTAGGGCTCGAGGATGACGGCGGCGAGCTCCTGGTGGTGGGCCGCGATCAGGGCCTCGGTCGTCGCGAGGTCGTTGTACGGCGCGATCAACATCGTGTCTTCGATCGCGTGCGGGATCCCGCCCGAGTCGCGGACGGCCGCGGGAAACGCCTTCGGCGTGCGCGGCGTCACGCTCATGAGCGCGTAGTCGTGCGTGCCGTGGAAGCCGCCCTCGAACTTCATCACCTTGTCGCGTCCGCGGAACGCGCGCGCCACGCGCAGCGCGAAGAACGTCGCTTCGCTGCCGCTGGAGGTGTACCGCACCTGTTCGGCGCAGGGCACCGCGCGGACGACTTCCTCGGTCAGCTCGATGATCGGCTCGTTGAGCAGCATGAACGTGGAGCCGTGGGGGACCTGCTTCTGCACCGCCTCGACCACCGCCGGATGCGCGTGGCCGAGCACCATCGGACCGGAGCCGAGGAGATAGTCGAGATAGCGCTTGCCGCTCGTGTCCCAGAGGTACGCGCCGCGCGCATCCTTGACGACGAACTCGAGCCCCGGGCCGTGCTTGTGGCTGCCGAGCACCCCGCCGGGGAGGACGCGCGCCGCACGCTCGACGAGCTCAGGATTCGCTTCTGCCATTGGACCTCGGTGTCCTGCCGGACCGGAAAGTTGCGGGATTATACACTCTGCCGCCTTCAGGGAAGCAAGACGCCGGAGCCCGCAAAGGCACCTCGTTTCAGGGCCAACAGGGCGCCGTTGGCCTCTTCGAGCGGGAAGGTCGTCACCGCCGGCCGGATCGGGATCCGCGCGGCCTCCGCCAGCAGCTCTTCGCCGTCGGCACGCGTGTTGGCCGTGACCGTCACGATGCGCTTCTCGTTGAAGAGGTCCGCGTACTCGAGCGGCGGGATCCGGCTCATGTGGATGCCGGCGAGCGCCAGCGTCCCGCCCCGCGCGAGGCTCCGGAGCGCGATCGGCACCAACTCGCCCGCCGGCGCGAAGATGATCGCCCCGTCGACGGGCTCGGGCATCGCGTCCGTGGTGGCGCCAACCCAAGACGCGCCCAGCGCGCGCGCCAGCTCGCGATGGGACGGCTCGCGCGTGCAGACGAAGACGTCCGAGCCTCGCGCGCGCGCGACCTGGATCGTCACGCTCGCCGACGATCCGAAGCCGTAGATGCCGAGTCGACCGCCGGTACCGCGGCCGCCGCGGGCGTCGCCGGCAACGCCGCTCAGCCGCAGCGCGCGATAGCCGATGATCCCCGCGCACAGCAGCGGCGCTGCCTCCGCGTCCCCGAGTGTGTCGGGCAACGCGTAGGCGAACGCCTCGGGCACGACCGCGTAGTCCGCGAAGCCGCCGTCCGCATGCCACCCCGTGAACCGCGCGCGCTCGCAGAGGTTCTCTCGGCCGCTCGCGCAGTACGCGCACGCTCCGCACGTCGCGCGCAGCCACGCCGCGCCGATGCGCGCGCCCGCCCGAAATCGCGGCCGGCCACCTCGCATTGTGCCGACGCGTTCGACCGTGCCGACGATCTGGTGGCCCGGCACGAGCGGCACGGTGACGAGCGGGAGATCGCCTTCGACGACGTGCAGGTCGGTGCGGCAGATGCCGCACGCGGTCACGCGGACGAGCACCTCGCCGGCCCCCGGTGATGGCAGCGCGCGCGCTTCGCGCACGAGCGGCGCGGCTTCGATCGGCGCCTGCTCGCGAACGGCGAAGGCGCGCACTAGCCGGCGCGCGCGATGACCTTGCGGGCGAGGGCGAGGTGCGGCGCGTCGACCATCTGGCCCTTGAAGCGGAACGCGAAGAGCCCGCGCTTCGCGTGCTCGTCGAACTGCGCGACGAGCTCGCGCGCGTCCGCCAGCTCCTCGGCCGACGGCGTGAACGCCGCGTTGATCACCTCGATCTGGCTCGGATGGATCGAGATCTTTCCGCTGTAGCCCATCGCCACGCCGTCCTCGCACTCGCGCCGCAGGCCGACGAGATCGGCGATGTCGGTGTACACGGTGTCGATCCAGTCCACGCCCGCAGCCGACGCGGCGACCGCGCACATCACCCGCGCGTACCGCGCGATGTCGAGATACTGGTTCCGCGCGTCGCGCACGCGCGGCAGGCCCATCGCCGCCCCCAGATCTTCGACGCCCCACGAGATCGCGACGATGCGCGGGCTCGCGGCGGCGACCTCGCCGATGTTCAGCAGGCCCTGCGGCGTCTCCGTCGCGATCACCACGAGCTTCGTGCTTCCTGCGGGCAGGCGGTGGCGATGCTCGAGCCGTTCGAGCTGATGGACGATCTCGTGGATGTCGCGCGCGTTCCGTGGCTTCGGCACGACGTAGCCTTCCGGTCGGCCCGCGATCGTCTCGTCGAGATCGGCCACGGCGAGGTCGGTGAAGATCGGATTCATCCGGACCCACCGCTCGCGGCCGCCGAAGTCGAGCTTCTGCAGCCACTCGCGCACGATCGGACGCGTCGCGGCCTTGCGATCCGGCGGCACCGCGTCCTCGAGATCGAGGATGAGGCCGTCGGCGGGCAGCGTCAGCGCCTTCGCGATCATCCGCTCGTTGCCGCCGGGCACGAAGTGGAGCGAGCGCCGCCGGGCCATCACGCGGGCTTCTTTCGCATCATCGCCTGCCGCACGCACCGCACCACGAGGTCGCCGTGCTGGTTCTTGCCGCGGTGCTCGAACGTGACGATGCCCCACTGCGGCCGCGACTTCGACTCGCGCCGGTCGATCACCTCGGTCTCCGAGTAGATCGTGTCGCCGTGGAACACGGGCTTCGGGAACTCGGTCTTCTCGAAGCCGAGGTTGCCGACGGTGGTGCCGAGCGTGGTCTCGCCGACGGAGAGGCCGATCACGACGCCGAGCGTGAAGAGGCTGTTGACCAGCGGCTTGCCGAACTCGGCCTTCGACGCCGCGTGGAAGTCGACGTGCAGCGGCTGCGGATTCATGGTGAGACAGGAGAACAGGACGTTGTCCGCCTCGGTCACCGTGCGCCCCGGCTGGTGCTGGAACGTCAGCCCCACCGTGAGCTCTTCGTAGTACTTGCCGGCCATCGCGCTCCTCCGATCCGGGCTTCGTCGCGGCGTAGTGTACGTCCGATAATCGCCTCATGCGCATCGGCGTCATCTCGGACACGCACGGTCTCCTGCGGCCCGAGGCCCTCCGCGCGCTGCGCGGCGTCGACCGCATCATCCACGCGGGCGATGTCGGAGCCCCGGAGGTGCTGGAGGGCTTGCGCGCGATCGCACCGGTGACCGCCGTGCGCGGGAACAACGATCGGGGCGCCTGGGCGCGCGCGCTGCGCGAGACCGAGACGCTGACCGTCGCCGGCGCGCGCATCCACGTCGTTCACGACGTGAAGAAGCTCGCGATCGATCCCGCGGAGTCGGGCGTCGCGATGGTGATTGCGGGCCACTCGCACCAGCCGAAGGTCGAGACGCGCGACGGCGTCACGTTCCTGAACCCCGGCAGTGCGGGGCCGCGACGATTCACCCTGCCCGTGACCATCGCGCGAGTCGACGCGTCACGTGGCCGAGCCCGCGCGCGCATCGTGCCCCTCGCGGTGGCGCCGCCGAAGTCTCGCGCGCGCGGTGCTATCATCGCGGCCACGAGGAGGAGCCGACGTGGCGGACAGGTACGACATCGCGATCATCGGCACGGGCATCGTCGGGCTGGCGACCGCGCTCGGGCTCACGGAGCGGTTTCCACGGCTGCGCGTGGTCATGCTCGACAAGGAAGCGACGATCGCCGCGCACCAGACCGGGCACAACTCCGGCGTCATCCACTCCGGCATCTACTACAAGCCCGGCTCCTACAAGGCGCGGCAGTGCGTCGAGGGCAAGGGCCTGATGCGGCAGTTCTGCGAGAAGCACGCGATCAAGATCGTCGACTGCGGCAAGGTGATCGTCGCGACGACCCCGGAGGAGCTGCCGCGCCTGCAGACGCTCTACGAGCGCGGCCAGGCGAACGGCGTGCCCGTCGAGATGATCGAGCCGGAGCGGCTGCGCGAGATCGAGCCGCACGCCGCGGGCATCCGCGCGATCTGGTCACCGACGACCGCGATCGTCGACTACGTCGAGGTCGCCGAGGCGATGGCGCGCGATCTCCGTCAGCGCGGCGTCGAGATCGAGACCTCCGCGGGCGTGAGCAACATCGCGCGCACGGGTGACGGCGTCGATCTCTGGGCCACGCGCCGCGCGGTGCTCGCGAAACGCCTGATCAACTGCGCCGGCCTCTATTCCGACGTCGTCGCGCGCATGGCGGGCGCCGCGCCCGACGTGCAGATCGTCCCGTTCCGCGGCGAGTACTACATGGTGCGGCCCGAGCGCCGTCACCTCGTGCGCACGTTGATCTATCCCGTGCCCGATCCCGAGTTCCCGTTCCTGGGCGTCCACTTCACCAACACCGTGCACGGCGAGGTCGAAGCGGGGCCGAACGCGGTGCTCGCGTTCGCGCGCGAGGGCTACACGTTCTGGAAGGTGCGCCCGGTGGAGCTCGGCCACACGCTCGGCTACTCGGGCATGTGGCACATGGCGCGGAAGTACTGGAAGACCGGCGGCTACGAGGTCTACCGCTCGCTCTCGAAGAAAGCGTTCGTGAAGGCGCTGCAGCGGCTCGTCCCCGAGATTCAGCCGCAAGACGTCGAGCGTGGCGGCGCCGGCATTCGTGCGCAGGCCGTCGCTCCGGACGGCTCGCTCGTGGACGATTTCCGCGTCGTCGGCGACGCCACGGGCATCCACGTGCTCAACGCGCCGTCGCCCGGCGCGACCGCGTCGCTGTCGATCGGGCGCCACATCGCCGGCCTCGCCACGGAGCGATTTGGTCTGACCTAACGGGTTGTAGGGCGCGCCGCGACGCTCACGCTACCCGTTGCGCTGTACCGAAAAAGCCTCTATTGACAGGGGTTTGCGTGGCGGTTAGCATGTAAGGACCATGATCACCGTGCCCGCCCGCCGCATCAAGCAGTTCGGCGTGGAGTTCTACCAGGCGGGTCTTTCCGCGAAGGACATCGATCGCCTCGTGAAGTTCGAGGTCCTCGGGTACTCCGGGAACGACCACCAGGCGCCGCCGAAGCCCACCAAGGTGAAGGCCAGCGTGCGCGGACGCGTGAACTGGGACAGCCTCGAGAAGCGGATCGGCGAGAGCGAGAGCGCGTACCAGCGGCCGGTCATCCGCAAGAAGATCGACGAGCTCGCCGCGTACTACCGCGAGTGCAAGGACGCGGCGACGCTGCCCGCGATCCCCGGCGCGGTCATCATCACCTCGGAGAAGCGCTTCACGTTCACGCCGGTGGCCGGCCACCACGATCTCGGGCTCTTGCAGATTCCCGAAGAGCACGGCGTGCTGCGCGTGCTCGACGGTCAGCATCGCCTCCTCGCGCTGCACTCGCTGAACCAGCAGGGCGAGAACGTCGGCATCGAGGTGCCCGCGGTGCTGTTCGACTCGCTCGACGCGCGGCAGATCGTCGAGCTGTTCGTGACGATCAACGCCAAGCACACGCGGCTCAACCCGTCGCACATCATCAGCCTCGCGGGCCGCAAGCTCTACCCGGATCCGAACCAGGCGCTGGCGCACGACGTGATCCGCTCGCTCAACGAGGACGACTCGTCGCCGCTCTCGGGCGAGATCAAGATGCTCGGCACGGGCCGCGGCCGCGTGAGCCAGGCGCCGCTCGCCGAGGAGATCGTCGACTTCCTCGAGACGGTGGAGAAGCTGGGCGGCGGCGCGCGCCTGTCCGAGATCCGCAGCGGCGCGAAGCGCTTCTTCCTGAACTACATGAAGGCGCTGTCGAACACGTTCCCGCAGGCGTGGGTCGGCCGGAAGTATTCGATCAAGACCGGCGCCGCGCTCCGCGCGTTCATCCGCGTCGCGCCGGACGTGATGGCGCGCGCGAAAGAGCTGCGCCGCGACCCGTTCGACCTCAACGCCATCCGCGAGGCGATCAAGCCCTGGGGTGAGCGTCTGCGCGACCGCCGCTTCGAGACCGAGGGCGAGTGGAAGCTGAAGCTCGCCGGCGGCACGCGCGGCACGGTCGAGGTCCTGTCCCGCGAATTGCGGGACGCCCTCCGCTAGTTCCTCGGAGGGGAGCTTCGCTCCCCTTCCGACGCTCCTCACCGGCTTCGCCGGTTCGTCGCTGCCTCCCCTCAGGATTGCGCGGGCAAAGCCCGCGCTCGAATATTGACTCGATCGCGTCGCGGTGAGATTCCCGCGCGGGGCAACGAGTACCGCGCTGAGCAGACACATCCCATCGACATTCGCTCAGTCGGTCGCTTCCAGCTCGTAACTCGTGCCATGGGATGCGTGATTCGCCTCGACACTGCAGCTGGAGACATGAAAGCCTTCCGCGTAATCGCGGCGGAAGATGGCGAGGGAACTTTCAAGAAAGTCGCGGCGAGCCTCTCCTATCTGAAGTACGTGACTGAGGAAGAGCGGCGGACGCTTGAGTACGCTTGCTCAAGCTTCCCGACACTAGTACCCGCCGATCGTCTCCAGCACGAGCAGGTCACGCGCGGAGTCGGCGCGCGTCTGGTCCACGATCTGGGCGAGCGCGTCCGGTGCCAGACCGAGGAGCGCGATCGCCTCCTCGATCGTGCCGACGCGCGAGCCCTCGCCCATCGCCGAGGTCTCGTCCTCGTTGCAGAGCGCGTCGGCGAGCGCGACCACCGCGGAGAGCCACTGCGCCTCCTCGGGCGCCGACGCGAAGTCGTGGTGGCAGGCGATGACCGGCGTGATCGTCTTCGGGAACGCCCAGTGCATGGCCAGTCGCGCGCCGATCTCGGCGTGGTCGACGCCGAAGATCTCGCGCTCGACGTGCGAGCGCGCCACGCGATCCTCCGCCACGCGCGCCATCACCATCTCGTTCTCCTTCGGATAGTGACGGCCGAGTGCCAGGAGGCCGAGGTCGTGGAGCAGCGCGGCCAGGAACGCCTGTTCCATCTGCGTCCCCGCCGACCACGTCGGGACGTGGCGCGTGACGACGTCGGCGGCGTACGCGACCGCGAGGCTGTGGCGCCAGAACGCCTTGCGCTCCGCGGGCTCGACCGGAACGGCGTTGTAGAGGCTCAGCAGGAACGCGAGCCGGCGCACCGCCAGCACGCCGAGCCGCATGACCGACGCGTGGATCGAGGTGGTCGGCGCGTGGCCCGCGTAGGCGGCGGCGTTCGCGGCGCCGATCACTCGCGCCGTGATCACCGGATCGCGGCGGATGATGCGCTCGAGGTCGCGGAAGTCCACGTCGTCGCCACTCAGCGTCGCCGTGAGCTGGGCGACGACGGGCGACAGCGGCGGAAGCTTGGACAGGCGCTTGAGATCGGCGATGACAGGACGCACGCGGGTAGACATGACGCCCACGTTATCGGCCCGAAGGGGCGCTGAGTTGAGCCCTCAGCCCGCGTCTATCTGCTCGGGATTCTTGAGCTTATCCCCCGGCCGGAGGTTCAGGACGGCCTCCGGGAAGATCTCCGCCAGCCAGCGCACGACGTCGTTGACGGTGATGATGCCGATCGGCCGGTGTGCCTCGTCCACGAGCGGCAGGCTCCGGAAGCCGCCGGCGTGCATGCGGTTGATGGCGTAGCCGATCCGATCGTCCGGCCGGAGCGATTCCGGGTCCGGCGTCATCACGTCGGCCAGCAGCGTGTCGCGCGCGACGCGCCCGGCGCCCATCACGCGCGTCAGCACGTCGCGCTCCGTGAAGATGCCGATGAGGCGGTCGGCCTCGTCGACGATCACCACGGCGGCGCGGCGGTTCTGGACCATCGCGGTGATCGCGCGCGCGACGCTCTGATCCGCCTTCAGGCGCAGCGGCTCGCTGGGGGCGAGCAGCCGCACCGTGTCTTCGAGGAGCGAGCCTGCGAGCTCGCGGAACTCGGTCTCGAGCGATTCGGAGTACTCGTCGTCGAACTCGCTCATGTCACACTCCCTGAACATGGGGGCCCCACAACTGAGGACCCCCAAGCCCCCACGTCTAAATGGTCTCCTCTTTTCGCAGGCGCGTGATCTCGTCCGCGCTGTAGCCGAGGTCCCGCAGGATCTCGTCGTTGTGCTCGCCGGCCTCGGGCGTCGGCAGGCGCACGGAGCCCGGCGTCCGCGACAGCGTCGACGGCACGCGCTGGACGAGCAGGTCGCCGAGCTTCGGCGACTTCACCGGCACGGCGAGCCCGAGATGCTGCACCTGCTCGTTCTCGAACACTTCCTTCACGTTGAGGATCGGGCCGGAGGGCACGCTCGCTCTGTTCAACGCCTCGACGAGCTCCGCGCTCGTCTTCCGGCTCGTCGCCTTCTCCAGCTCCGCGGTGAGCTCGTGGCGGTTCTTCGAGCGATCGGGCGGCGTCTTGAAGCGCGGGGCGTCGATGAGCGGCTCGGTCCCCAGCGCCTCGCACAGCCGCCGGAACATCTGCTGCCCTGACGCCGCGATGTTGATGTACCCGTCCTTCGTCTTGAAGACGCCCGTCGGAATGCCGGTCGGGTGATCGTTGCCGGCCTGGGGCGGAATCTCCTTGCCGATGAGCCAGCGCGCCGCCTGGAAGTCGAGCATCGTCACCTGCGCTTCGAGGAGCGAGGTGTGCACCCACTGCCCCTTGCCGGACTTCGTGCGCTCGTAGAGCGCGACGAGAATGCCCTGCGCGAGGAAGATGCCCGCGGTGAGGTCGGCGATGGGAATGCCGACGCGCACCGGGCCTTGCCCCGGCAGGCCGGTGATCGACATCAGCCCGCCGAGCCCCTGCGCGATCTGGTCGTAGCCCGGACGATCGCGATACGGACCAGACTGACCGAACCCGGAGATCGACCCGTAGATCAGGCGCGGATTGATCGCCGACAGCGTCTCGTAATCGATCCCCAGCCGGCGCTTCACGTCCGGCCGGTAGTTCTCGACGACCACGTCCACCTTCGCCACCAGCTTCTTGAGGATCGCCACGCCCTCCGGCTTCTTCAGATCGAGCGTGAGCGAGCGCTTGTTGCGGTGGAGGTTCTGGAAGTCGAACCCGTGGCGCGCGAACGTCTGGTCGGGATCGTCGCGCGACTCCACCTTGATGACGGAAGCGCCCATGTCGGCGAGCTGGCGCACGGCGGTGGGCCCGGCGCGCGCGCGCGTGAGGTCGATGATCGAGACGCCGTCGAGCGGAAGTGTCATGGTTTCCTGGTTTGGAGGATCGCCGAGCTGCTGATCGAGTCCGGGTTGCGCCGCGCCCAGCGTCCCGCGTCCACCGCGGCGACGAAGTCGAGCACGGCCCGGTTGAACGCGTCGGGGTCCTCGAGGTTGATGGTATGTCCGGCCTTCGGGAGGATCACGAGCCCGGCCGTCGGGATCGTGCGCTTCATGTGGATCGAGGGCTCGAGGCACGGCTCGTCCTCGTCGCCCGTCATGACGAGCGTCGGCACCTCGAGCTTCGCCATGCGGTCGGTGAGCTCGTAGACCGACGGCCGCTGCATCTGGACACCGCGCATCGTCAGCGCGTGGCCCTTCGCCGACTGCTTCGCCAGCAGGTCGCGGAACTCCTGCCAGCCGAGCGGGTCCTTGTCGCGGAACTGCACGCGCGTCGGCCCCATCGAGTACGTCTCGGCCACCTTCGCCATGCCCTCGCGCTCGAAGCGCTCCACGATGGTGGCGGAGTCGCGCTTGAAGCCCTCGCGCTCCTCGACCTTCGAGCCGTAGCCCGCGCCCGCGACCACGAGTGACAGCGCGCGAGTGGGATACGTGAGCCCGAAGTGCAGCGTCGCGTAGCCGCCCATCGACAGGCCGACGACGTGCGCCTTGTCGATCCTCAGCGCGTCGAGCATCCCGCGGATGTCGTCCGCCGCCTGCTGCTGCGAGTACGCGGCCTCATCCTCGGGCACGTCCGACGGCGGATAGCCGCGGGCGTTGTACGCGATCACGCGGTAGCGCCGCGAGAAGAACCGCATCTGCGGCGCCCAGCTCGCGGCCTCGCCCGCGAACTCGTGAACGAAGATCATCGGGAGGCCCTGCCCCGCCTCCTCGTAGTACAGCCGGACTCCGTTGACTACGGCGTGGGCCATGGGAAGTTCACCTGCAACACGTCGAAGGTTTTCTTGCCGCCGGGCAGCTGCGCGGTCACGGTCTCGCCGACGCGCTTGCCGATCAGCGTGCGCGCGAGCGGCGAGAGGATCGAGATCCGCCCGTTCGCCGGCTCGGCTTCGTCGGAGCCGACGATCTGGTAGCGCACTTCCTTGCCGCCTTCGTCCTCGAGGAGCACGGAGGAGCCGAACGTGATGCGCTCGCCGCCCGTCGGCGGATCGATCACCTCGGCGCCGCCCACCTTGGCCTCGAGCTCGTTGATGCGTCCCTCGATGAAGCCCTGCTTCTCGCGGGCGGCATGATACTCCGCGTTCTCGCTGAGGTCGCCGTGCGCGCGCGCTTCCGCGATGGCCTTCACGATGGCCGGCCGGTCGACGCGCTTGAGCCGATCGAGCTCGGCGCTGAGCTTCTCGTAGCCGGGGCGCGTCATCGGGGTGCGCTGCACGGACATGGCGTTACGTTAACACGGCGCCTCGGGGGCCCCGGAGCCTCAGCCGCGGGCTTTGACGAGCTGATTCCCGACGAGCGTCATCACCGCGTCGCCGTGCTGATTGAGCGTCGTGTACGCCATCCTGACCACGCCGCGGTCGGGCTTCGACGTCGAGCGCCTCACCTCCACGACCTTCGCGACGACGCGCAGCGTGTCGCCGGGACGGACCGGCTTGAGCCAACGCAGCTCCTCGAGACCCGGCGAGCCGAGGCTCTCCGCGCCGAGGGTCCCCGTCTGCCAGAACAGACGAAACGTCAGCGCGGCGGTGTGAAAGCCGCTCGCGATGAGGCCGCCGAAGGGCCCCGCGACCGCGGCGGTGACGTCGAGATGGATCGGCTGCGGATCGAACCGCAGCGCGAAATCGATGATCTGTGCTTCGGTGACGGTGATGCCGGCGGAATGGAACTCGTCGCCGGCCTTGAAGTCGTCCAGGTACATCGGGGCCGGCGCTAGCCGCGGCGCGGCGCGGGCGGCTTCGGCGCGACGTCGATCTTGGCGCCGGTGCGCGCGGCCTCGATCCACGCCTGCCACGCCTGGCTCTGCTTCTGCGAGAGCACCTCGCGCGTGACGCGCTCCTTGTCGGCGGCGAAGCCGCCCGGCTCGGCCGGCGTGCGCTCGAGCACCTTCATCACGTAGAAGCCCTGCTGCGTCTTCACGGGATCGGTCGTGCCGCCGAGCGGCGTCTGGAACGCCTTCAGCATCGCGTCGCCCGGAATGCTCGAAGCCGGATTTTGCAGCGAGAACCGCGGCGTCTCGCCCGTCGTCGCCCCGGCCTTCTTCGCCGCCGCCGCGAAGTCGCCGGCCTTCGCTTCGGTCGTGAGCTGCTTCGCGCGCTCGAGCGCGACGCCTTCCGCGCGCTCGCGCTTGAGCGCGGCGCTCACGCGGTCCTTGATCTCGGCGAGCGGCGGCACGGCCGCCGGCAGCGTCTCGCGGCCCTTCATCACGATCCAGCCGGCCGGCGTCTTCACCGGCGCCGAGACGCCGTCGGGCGCGAGCGCGAACGCGGTGTCCGCCATCACGTCCGACGGAGCGCCGGGCGCGGGATCGATCCTGGGCAACGTCGTGTCGAGCGGGCTCAGCCCGAGCGTCTTCGCTTCCGCGCCGAAGTCCGCGGCGCCCTGCAGCTTCGCGCGCACCTCGTCGGCCTTGGCCTTGGCCGCGCGATCGGCGGCCTCGGCGCTGAGGCGATCGCGGATCTGCCCGATGACGTCCTTCAGCGGCGTCTTCCCGCCGGGCTGGACTTCCGTGACCTTGATCGCGTGCCAGCCGAACGGCGTGCGGACGGGCTCGGCGGAGATCTCGCCGGCTTTCATCGCGAACGCCGCCTGCTCGAACTGCGGCACCATCTCGCCCTTGCGCACGAGGCCGAGATCGCCGCCGTTGGCCTTGGAGCCGGGATCCTCGGAGATCTCGCGCGCGAGCTTCGCGAAGTCCTCGCCGGCCTTCGCGCGCTTGATGACGTCGACGATCTTCGTGCGCGCCTTGTCTTCGGCCTCGCTGCCGCCGGTGTCGGGAATGCGCACGAGCACGTGCGCCGCCCGCACTTGCGGCGGCTTCTCGAACTCGCCGCCGCGCTCCGTGTAGAACTTCTCGATGTCCGCCTCCGAGACCGGCTTGATGTAGTCCCGGATCGGGATCAGCACGTACGTGACCTTCCGCCGCTCCGGCTGCCGGTACTCCGACTCGTGGGCCTTGAGGTACGTCTCGAGCTCCGCGTCGGTGACCTGCACGCCGGCGATCAGCGGCGTGACCTCGACCAGCGCCCACGACGCGCGCACGCCTTCGTTGCGGAGCCGCCACGCCTGCTCGACCTCCGACTCGGCGACCTTCACGCCGCTCCGGATCGTGGTCTCGGCCTTCATGCGCGTGAGCTCGCGGCGCACGTCGGCCTCGAACGCGGTCGCGCCGAGTCCCCGGCGCCTCAGAAACTCGTGGTAGCGCTTGATCGTGAAGCGGCCGTTCTCCTGGAACGCCGGAATGGCCTGGATCTGCGCGTTGAGCTCGACGTCCGTGACCTCCAGGCCTTCGGCGCGCGCGCGCTGAACGACGAGCGTTTCCTGCACGAGGTCGTTCACGACCTGCTGCGGCAGCCCCATCCGTTCGGCGAGCTCGGGGGTGAAGCGATCGCGATAGACCTGCGCGTATGCGTCGAGATACGCCTGGTAACGGCGCTGAAATCGATCGGCCGGGATCGTCTCGCCGTTGACGGTCGCCACGCTGTCGGCGGGGACGTCGCCGCGAAACGTGTTGGAGCCGGACACGACCACCGAGGTGATGACGAACGCGGCGATGACGACGAGCAGACCGACCTGCAGAACGCGCCGGTACTGGCGCATGAGCGTGATCATCGTGAGCCCCTACTCCTCCTCGTCCTCGCGGCGGATCACCCCGCCCGGCGGCGTCGCGTCGTGCTCCTCCGGCGCGACCCGTCGCGCGACCGTGATGAACCCGGTGTGCGCGACCATGCGGTGGAACGGCCGCACCGATTGCCCTTCGATGTTCCACGGACGGAAGAGCGTCTCGAACGTCTCGACGAGCGCCCAGTGCCGATCGCGCCGCAAGGCCTCCGACGTCTGGTGCGACTGGATGATCGTCGGCACGTACGAGAGGAAGATGCCGCCCGGCCGCAGGATCTTCGGCAGCTCGCTCGTCAACCGCCACGGCTCCGGCAGGTCGAGCACGACCCGGTCGACCGGGTCTTCGTCCGAAAGCCCGTCCTCGACGGGCCTCAGACGCACCATCAGGTTCGTGACCTCGCCCATCCGCGTGTGGATGTTCGCGAGCGCCCGGCGCGCGAACTCGTCGCGCTGCTCGTAGGTGATGACGCGGCCGTCGGGCCCGACCGCGCGCAGCAGCGCCATCGTGAGCGCGCCCGAGCCCATGCCCGCTTCGAGCACGCGGCATCCGGGATAGATGTCGGCCCAGAAGAGGATGACCGCGAGGTCCTTCGGATAGATGACCTGCGCGCCGCGCGGCATCTCGAGCACGTACTCGGCGAGCGTGGGACGCACGGCGATGTAGCGCAGCCCCATCGAGCTCCGCACCCAGCTGCCTTCGGGCTGCCCGATGATCGCGTCGTGCGGCACCCAGCCGCGGTCGGAGTGAAACGTCTCCGACTTGCGCAGGAAGATGAGGTGGCGCTTCCCGCGCTGGTCGATGAGCAGGATCTGCTCGCCGTCCTGGAGCGCCGTCGCGTCTTTCACTGGGCGAAAGCGCGCGGCGCGGGCAGCGTGCGCGCGGCCGCGAAGCCGGCGAGCGGCATCAGCGCGCTGATCCACAACGCCGTCGCGACACCATAGTGGTCGGCCACGACGCCGAGCAGCGTGACGGCGAGCCCGCCGGTGCCGACGGCGAACCCGACGATGAGACCCGACGCCATGCCCGCGTTCTTCGGCAGATACGCCTGCGCGAGGACCACGGACACCGAGAAGCTCGCCGTGAGGATCGCGCCGAAGATCCCGAGCATCACGAAGCGCACGATCCCGTCGGTGAGCATGAACAGGACGCCGAACGGCAGCGCCGCCAGGAGCACCCACCGGGTGAACGCGCGCGCGCCGAGGCGATCGGCGATGGGCCCGCCGAACACGCTGCCGAGCGCGCCGCTGCCGAGGAACACGAAGAGCAGCGGGCCGATGAGCCGCGGGTCCTGCTTCAGGACGTCGATGTAGAAGAACGGTACGAACGTCGTGAACCCGAGCGTGGACCACGAGCGCAGCGTCACCACGAGCATGAGCAGCGCCATCGCGCGCGGCATGTTGACGCCGGCACGCGCCGACGCGACCGCCGGGCGCGGCGCCGCGCTCGTCCGGGCGATGAGCGGCAGCATCATCGCGAAGAGCGCTGCGGTCACCAGCGTGGGGGCCAGCAGTCCGAGCGTCCCCGCCACGCCGAGGCTCATGACGAGCACCGTCATCACCGGCGGCCCGAGCGCGAAGCCGACGTTGCCGCCGAGCGAGAACCAGCCGATCGCCGTCGCCTTCTTCGGGCCCGCGACACCCGTCGCGGTCTTGTAGCCCTCGGGATGAAACGCGGCGGTGCCGATGCCGCTCAGCACGACGAGCGCCAGGATGGCGGCGTAGCTCGGCGCGACGCCGGTGAGCCCGAAGCCGAGCCCGGCGAGCGCGATCGACACCGGCAGCAGCCAGCGCCGCCCGGTCTGATCCGAGAGGTAGCCGAAGAGCGGCTGGATGATCGACGACGTCAGCGTCGACACGAGCACGATCGTCGCCGCCTGCGCGTAGCTGAGGCCGTGCGCGTCCTTGAGGAACGGCAAGAGCGCGGAGAGCGCGCCGCCGTTCACGTCGATGACGAGGTGACCGAGCGCGAGCAGACCGATGAGCTTGACGTTCGGTCGCGCCCGGGAGCCTACCTCGGCGGCGAGGACCGGTCCGGCGGCCTGGAGCGCCGCCGGCTTGGAATCAGCCATGACGCTCGCAATGGTACACTAACTCGCCCCTCATGCTGCGCGTTCGAGAGCTCGGTCACGTCTCACTTTTCGTGCGCGATCTCGACGCGACACGCCGCTTCTATCGCGACATCCTCGGCCTCGCGGAAACCGGCACCGGCAAGCAGGGACGCATCGTCTTTTTCTCCGCCGGCGTGCATCACCACGACCTCTCGTGCGAGCTCGCGCGCGCCGACGGGCCCGGACCGCAGCCGAAAGGTGTTCCCGGCCTCTATCACATCGCCTTCGCGGTCGACGACGTCGCCGCCGCGCGCCGCTGGGTGGAGAGCCACGGCCTCACGCCGTTCGGCGAGTACGAGCGCGGCTTCTGCGTCCGCGACCCCGACGGCCACGAGATCGAGCTCTATATCGAGAACATGGGGGGCTCCGGGCGCCCCCCAAGCCCCCCAACGAGCGCGCCGTCGGCGTAGCCGCCGTCGCGCTCGGGTGTCTAACTCAGCCGCTTCCGCATGACGCGCGCGAACGCGTCGATCTCCGCCGTCGGCATCGCGTAGCCGCCCTCCCGGTCATGCGCGGGGAAGAAGAAGACGTGATCGACGCCTGCCTCCTCCTTCGCGCGGAGGAGTCGCTCCGCGCAGTGCTCCGCCGGGCCGAAGCAGCCGAACGCGTCGGCGACACGGCGCGCGAGCTCGTCGTCGATCGCGGCCGGATCGAGGTCGTCGGCGAACGGGAGGCCGGCCTCGCGTAGCCAGTGCAGGTTGCCGGCACTCGGGTACGTCAGCAGCGGCTTGCCGGGCTCGAACCACCGGCGGATCCACGCGGCACCTTGCGCGATCGTCGGCGCGAGCCCGAGCGTCACGATGAAGATCACCGGAAAGCCCGCGAGCACGCGGCCGGCGCGGCGCGCGCCGATCTCCAGATGACGGCGCGCCGCCGCGATCGCGTCGCGGTGGAGTCCGACGAAGAGCATGGCGCCATCCGCCACCTCGCCGGCCAGCTCGACCATGCGCGGCCCCGCCGCCAGCAGGAAGACGGGCACCGGCCGTGCGCTGACGTTGCGCAGCCGCGTCTCGGTCGCGCCCACGGATTCGGCCTTGCCGGCGAGAAGCGAGCGGATCTGGCCGATGGCTTCGCGCATCGCTGCCACCCCCGCGCGAGGGCGCCCGACACTGCGCGCCGAGAGGAATCCCGGCGCGATCGTGAGGCGGGCGCGGCCGGGCGCGATCTCCTCGAGCGAATGCGCGGCGGACGCGAGCAGCACCGGATGCCGGACGGCGGGGCTCGACGTCGCCGGATAGAGCGTGATGCGGCGCGTGCGCTGCGCGGCGAGCGCGAGCGCCATGTAGACGTCGCGGCCGCTGTGCGGATGATCGTGCACGCCGACGCCGTCGAAGCCCGCGTCTTCCGCGCGCGCGATGACGTCGGCCACCTCGGACAGCGGCGCGCCGACGGGGACGCGGAGGTCGACCTTCACGTCACCCGGCGGCGCGCGAGCGCGGACACCGCTTCCGACAGCAGCACGACCGCGAGGACGACGAGGATGATCAAGCCCACGCGCGCCCACTCGAGGCCGAGGATCGCGTCGTTCAGCGTGAAGCCGATGCCGCCCGCGCCGACGAGGCCGAGCACCGTCGACTCGCGGATGTTGATGTCCCAGCGATAGATCGACACGCCGAGGAACACCGGCTTCACCTGGGGCACGATGCCGTAGAGCAGCGTGGCGAGCCGGCTCGCGCCGGTCGCCGTCACCGCCTCCACCTGCCCGCGGTCGATCTCCTCGATGCCCTCGGCGAAGAGCTTGGCGAGGAAGCCGATCGAGCGCATCGCCACCGCGAGCGTGCCGGCGAGCGAGCCCGGCCCCACGACGATGATGAAGACCAGCGCCCAGATGAGCGTGTCCACCGAGCGGCTGACGACGATCACGACCCGCGCCAGCGCGTAGGCGACGCGGCCGGGCGTGGTGTTGAGCGCGGCGAAGAACGCGATCGGCAGCGAGAGCACGATCGCGCCGGCGGTGCCGAGCGTCGCGATGTTGATGGTCTGCGCGAGCGGGTGGAGCAGCGAGCCGGCGAACGCCCACTCGGGCGGCAGCATCCGGCCGAGGAGGTCGCCGACCTGCGCGGGCGCGTCGGCGAGGTATTCCCATCGTACGCCGACGTGCCACAGCATCAGCGCCGTCACCACGGCGAGCGCCAGCTCCGCGCTCCACCGCGCGGCGGTCTGCGCCGGCGAATAACGGCGCCAGACACGAGCGCCGACCGCGGTGTCGCCCACGCTCACTGCACCTTCGCTCGCGCCGCCGCGCTGACGCCCTCGCCCACCAGGACGATCGCGACGATGATGATGAGGATCGCGAGCGCGAAGTCGTAGTCGTACCGCGCGAACGCGTTGTAGAGCGTGGCGCCGATGCCGCCCGCGCCCACGATGCCGATGATCGTCGAGTGACGCAGGTGCACGTCCCATTGATAGATCGAGAGCCCGATGATGCGCGGCAACACCTGCGGCAGCACGCCGTAGATCAGCACCGCCCCGCGCGAGGCGCCGGTCGCGCGGATCGCCTCGATCGGCCCGCGGTCGATCGTCTCGATCTGCTCCGCGAGCAGCTTCGCGAACGACGCGACGGCGCCGACGGTGAGCGTGAGCACGCCGGCCAGCGGCCCGAAGCCCACGGCCTTCACGATGATGATCGCGAGGATCAGCTCGTGCAGCGTGCGGCCGAGCGTGACGACGCCGCGTCCACCCGCGTACACCGGCAGCGCCACCACGTTGCGCGCCGCGAGGACGGCCACCGGAATGCCGAGCAAGACGCCGAGGACGGTCGACAGCGTGGCGATCTCGATGCTCTCGATGACGCCGCTCGCGATGAGGCCCGTGCGGCTGAAGTCCGGCGGAACCGCGCGCGCGAGCACGGTGCCGAGCCGGCCGAGCCCGCGTGCGACCCGCGCCGGGTCCACGTCGAGACTCACGACGTTCCATGCAAGAAAAGCCAGGCCCAAGGTCCACGCGGCCGGTCCCATCCACGGATGCGGCCACGGCGACGGCCGCTGCCACGCGCGTGCCATCACGCGTTCGCCTCGTGCAGCCGCGCACCGTAAATCTTCTCGAGCGCCGGCTCGTCGAGCATCGCCGGCGGTCCGTCGAAGACGATCCGCCCGGCCGCGAGGCCGATGATGCGCCGTGCGAACGCGCGGGCGAGCGGCACGTCGTGGATGTTCACCAGCGCGGGGATGCCGTCCTCGGCGGCGAGGCCCGTGATCAGCGCCATCACCGTCTCCGACGTCCGCGGATCGAGGCTCGACGTGGGCTCGTCGACGAGCAGGATCTGCGGCCGCTGCACGAGCGCGCGCGCGATGCCGACGCGCTGGCGCTGCCCGCCGGAGAGCTCGTCCGCGCGCTTGTTCTCGAAGCCCTCGAGACCGACGCGCGCGAGCGTGCGATAGGCGGCCTCGACGTCGTCGGGCGGGAAGCGCCGCCGCCACGCGGGCCAGAGGCCGACGTAGCCGAGCCGCCCCGAGAGCACGTTCTCCATCACCGTCAGGCGCTCGACGAGGTTGAACTCCTGGAAGATCATGCCCATGCGCCGGCGGGCCGCGCGGAGCGCGCGCGTGTCGAGCGCGGTCACGTCGAGGCCGTCGAGGCGGACGACACCGCGATCGGGCTCGACGAGACGATTGACGCAGCGAAGGAGCGTGGACTTTCCGGCGCCGGACGGCCCGATCACGAAGACCGCGTCGCGGCCCTCGACGGTGAACGACACGCCGCGCAGCGCGTGGTCGCCGGTCGGGTACGTCTTCTCGAGCCCGGAGACCTCGAGCACCGCGCGCGGTTACTCGCTGCCGCGCTGCTGGAGCTTCTTGTACTCCGGCGAGTCCTTCGTGAACGCGGCGCCGTTGGCCACGAGGATGCCGACGACCGCGTCCCAGTCCTTCTGGTAGTTCACCGGCATGAAGCCGGTGCGGCCCTTGAATTCCTTCCCCACGCTCGTGCCCTCGAACTTGAAGGTCATGAAGGCCTCGCGGATCTTCTCCGCGAGCTTCGGCTCGAGGTTGTGGCTGTACGCGAAGCCCGCCGTCGGGAACACGGGGGAGGTGTAGATGACCTTGTAGTCGCTGGCCTTGATCACGCCGCGCGCGACCATGCGCTCGACGACGGTGTCCGCGACCGCGGCCGCGTCGTAGTCGCCGTTGACGACGCCGAGCGCGCTGTTGTCGTGCTTGCCGGAGAACGCGATCTGATAGTCCTTGCCCGGCACCACGCCCATCCTCGAGAAGAAGTACACCGGGGCCTGGTGACCCGAGTTCGACGTCTGCGAGACGTGCGCGACGCGCTTGCCCTTCAGATCCGCCACGCTGTTGATCTTGTCGTTCTTCGCCTGCGTCATGATGATGAGGTGGTAGCCGGACGGCCCCTTCGCGTCGCGCATGATCGCGAACGGCACCGCCCCCGCGATGTGGACGGCATAGACGAGGCTGCCGGTCGAGTACGCGGAGATGTGCAGCCGGCCGGAGCGCATGGCTTCGATCTGCGCGGCGTAGTTCTGCAGGCCGAAGTACCGCGTCTTCTTGCCCGTGACCTTCTCGATGTGCTTCATGAAGTCGCTCCACGCGCCTTCGTAGACCGCGGGATCCTCGACGGGCGCGTAGGTGTAGACCAGCGTGTCCGGGTTGGCGAGCTTCGCGGGGTCCTTCGGCGGGTCCGCGATGCCGTCGCGGTTCTCGTCGCAGTAGAGGGTGTCGAGCTTCCCGCGGTGCGCACACGGATCGGCCGCGAACGCCGTCGCGAACGCGAGGAGGATCATCCCGAAGATGGCGATTGGCATGGCGCTCACTCTATCAGGAGCACGACGTCCTCGGGAGCGATCGCGACGACGATGCGCTCGCCGGGCTTCGGCGCCTCCGCGCCGCCGTGGGTGGCGAGCTCCGCGCGCAGCGTGAGGCCGCCGGCCAGCGCCAGCTCGCACTCGTGCCGGCCGCCGAGGTACACGACCGTCAGGACGGTTGCGTCCAGGCGATTGGCGACGGCAGCGCCGGAAGCGACGCGCTGGATCGCCTCGGGCCGGACCACGCACACCACCGGCGCGCCGTCACCGGCGGCCGGATCCGCCACGCGCAGGCGCAGACCGTCGCGGCGTCCTTCCGCGCCGTGCACGCGCACGGTGTCACCCTGGACGGTGCCGCTCAGGAGATTCGCCGCGCCCAGGAACTCGGCGACGAACCGCGTGCGCGGGCGCCGATAGACCTCGGCCGGCGTACCCACCTGGATGACGGCGCCGCGATCGAAGACGGCCACGCGCGTCGAGAGCGCCATGGCCTCCGCCTGGTCGTGCGTGACGAACACCGTCGTGATCCCGAGCTCGCGATGGAGGCGCCGCAGCTCGATACGCATCTGCGCACGCAGCGTCGCGTCGAGGTTCGAGAGCGGCTCGTCGAGCAGCAGCGCGCGGGGGCGAAGGACGAGCGTGCGCGCCAGCGCGACGCGCTGCTGCTGGCCGCCGGAGAGCTGCGACGGGCGACGGTGCTCGAAGCCCTCGAGGCTCACGAGCCGGAGGGCCTCTCGCACGCGCGCCGTCCGTTCCGCGCGCGGCACGTGCCGCTCGCGCAGGCCGAACGCGACGTGCTCGAAGACGGAGAGATGGGGCCAGAGCGCGTAATTCTGGAAGACCAGGCCGAGGTCGCGCCGCCACGGCGGGACGCCCCTGACGTCCGCGCCGTCGATGAGGATCTCGCCCTCGTCGGGATCGAGGAAGCCGGCGATCAAGCGGAGCGCGGTCGTCTTGCCGCAGCCCGAGGGGCCGAGCAGCGTGAAGAACTCGCCGGGCTCGACCCGCAGGCTGACGTCGCGCAGCGCCCACGCCGCGCCGTACCGCTTGCCGATCGCGCGCAGCTCGATCGACGTCACAAGCGCCAGGCCGCGCCGGCGTTGCGCCCGGCGAGACGGTTGATCACCCACGTGCCCACCGCGACGAGGACGATCGCCACCACGCCCAGCGCCGCGCCCGGCCCGCGCCCCACCGCCGACTGCATGTAGATGTAGATCCCGTACGAGAGCGGGCCCAGCTCGATCCGCGGCACGAGCAGGATCGTCGACGCGAGCTCGACGGCCGAGGTGATGAAGGCGACGACGCCACCGGCCACGAGCCCGCGCGTGAGCAGCGGCAGCGTGATGCGCAGGAACGTCCGGCCCGGCGGCGCGCCGAGGCTCTGCGCGGATTCCTCCATCGACACGTGGAGCTGCTGCATCGTCGCGTAGGCCGCGCGCACCGTGTACGGCAACCGCCGCGCGGCGTAGGCGATGACGAGGATCAGCCACGTCGCCGTCAGCGGCTGGCCGAGGCCCGGCACGTCCCAGTCGTGGAAGACGCGCAGATAGCCGATCGCGAGCACGACGCCGGGCACCGCCAGCGGCACCGTGGCGAGCATGTCGAGCACGCCGCGCCCGGGCATGCGGCCGCGCACGAGCAGCCACGCGATCGCGGCGCCGAGCACGACGTCGATGCCGGCGGCGAGCAGCGCGTAGCGCAGGGTGTTCCACACGAAGTGCGGCGTGCGCACGAGGATCTCGCCGTAGTTGTCGAGCGTGAAGCGTGTGGGCAGATACGAGAAGCTCCACACCTTCGACACCGAGAGCGCGACGATGCCGAGGTGCGGGACGAGCGCGGGAATCAGGAGGACGGCGACGAGCGCCCACGCGGCCCACGCGCGCGCGCCGCGCAGCCGCGATGGATGCCGCTCCGGCCCGCGCGCGAGCGAGGCCCAGTCGCCGCGGCCGAGCAGCGCCTTCGCTGCCACGAGCGCTGCGAGTGACAGGGCAACCAGGATCACGCAGATCACGTACCCGTCGGCGTCGTTCATGCCGACGGTCGTCACGCGCAGGTACGCCTGCGGCGCCAGCATCTTGGTGTAGTTGAGCATCAGCGGCGTGCCGAGGTCGTCGATCACGCGGATGAACGCGAGCAGCGCGCCCGCGCCGAAGCCGGGCAGCGCGAGCGGCAGCGTCACGCGCCAGAGGAGCCGGACGCCGTGGCAGCCGAGCGACTGCGCCGCCTCCTCCGCCGCGGGATCGATGCCCGCGAGCGACGCCGCCGTGTTGACGAGGATGAACGGGAAGTAGTGGAGCGCCTGCACGAGGATGACGCCGGTGAGGCCTTCCATGAACGGCACCGTCGTGCCGAACGTGTCGAGCAGGAAGAGGTTGACCACGCCGCTGCGTCCGAGCACCTGCTGGAACGCGACGGCACCGACGAACGGCGGCACCACGAGCGGCAACAGCGCGAGGGTCTGGGCGATGCCGCGTCCCGGGAAGTCGACACGTGCCAGCAGCAGCGCCAGCGGCAGCGCGACGACGCTGCCGAGCACCACCGCCGCCGCGCCGGCGACGAGCGTGTTGACGAGCGCCTCGACGAAGAGCCCGCGCTGGAAGAACGCGACGAGGTGCGCGAGCGTGAAGCCGCCGTCCGACGAGACGGCGACGATCAGGACGCGCGCGAGCGGATAGCCGATGAAGACGACGAGCAGCGCGAGGATGACGACGAAGAGCGCCGCTTGACCGGGCCGGATCAGCACATCAGCCAGTCGCCGTACGTCCCGCGGATCGGTTTGCGCTCGGCGAACCGGGACAGCCGGAACGCGTGAACGTCGTCCTTCGGCGTCTTGCCGTCCGTGAGGAGCGCCGCCACCATCTCGCCGATCGCCGGCGAGAGCTTGAACCCGTGCCCGGAGAACCCGGCGGCGATCGAGAAGCCGGCGGGCCCCGTCGTGTCGATGATCGGATGCCAGTCCGGCGTCACGTCGAAGCACCCGGCGTAGGCCTTCATCACGGCGCCGCGCTCGAGCACGGGGAAGCGCGTCGCGGCGCGCGCGAGCAGGTCGGTCTTCTCGTCGAGGTTCAGCCCTTCGCGGTACGCGTCGGGATCGGCGCGATCGGTCAATTCCTCGGAGTCGAGCGGACCGACGAGGATCATGTCGCCCGTCTCGGGCCGCGTGTAGATGTTGGTGACGAAGTCGTAGACCATCGGGTGCGGTCCGCGCGCCTCCTCGGGCCATCCCACCAGCGCGATCTTGTGACGGCACACGGTGATCGGCAGGTCGACGCCGACCATGCGGCCGAGGGTGTGCGCCCACGTCCCCGCCGCGTTGAGGAGCTGCCGCGTCTCGATGCGGCCGGCGCTCGTGTCGACCGCGCCGATCCGATCGCCGTCGGCGCGGATGCCGGTCACGGTCGTCTGCTCCATGATCCGGACGCCCATCTCGCGCGCGGCGGCGGCGAAGCCCGCGGTCGTTTGCGCGGGATCGGCGTAGCCCGCCTCCGGCTCGTAGCACGCGGCGGTGATGTCGTCGACGGCGAGGCGCGGCTCGATCGCCTGCGCCTCGGCGGGCGTGATGAGCCGGCTGTCGATGCCCTGCGACTGCTGGAGCCGGACCGACGCCTCCATCGCCTTGCGCAGACGATCGTCGACGCCGAGCAGATAGCCGCTGCGCACGAAGCCGGCGCTGCGGCCGCCGGTGAGCTCTTCGAAGCGCTCGAAGAAGCGCAGCGCCTTCAGCACGAGGCGGCACGTCTCCGGTGTCGAGTAATGCTGACGCACGCACGCCGAGCTCCGGCCCGTCGGCCCCGAGGCGAGGAACTGCTTCTCGAGGAGCACCACGTTCTTCACCCCGCGCTTCGCGAGGTGATACGCGGTGCTGGCTCCGGTCGCGCCGCCGCCGATGATCACCACGTCCGCTGTCGTCGTCATAGGGCCCGTCCCACCGCGTGTCCTTCGAAGATCGCCTCGAGCGCCGTGCGCGGCGCGACGCAGTCGCCGACCATCCGGAGATCGGCGACGCGGCCGCGCAGCGCGTTCGCGAGCCCGTCGTCCGCCACACCGCCCGCGGCGGCGACGATCGCGTCGATGCCGTCGAGCCGCTCGAGCGCGCCGGTCGACACGTCCTCGAGCACGAGCGTGCCCTGCTCGACCGCACGGACCGCGCGGAGCGGCATCACGCGGATCCGCTTGTCGCGGAACCGCTGGCGCACGGCCAGCATGCTGTAGATCGTGATGCGCCCGCCGTACGCGGAGCCGCCCGTGATGAGCGTCACGGTCCTGCCGAGGTCCGCGAGATGCTCCGCCGTCGCCACGCCCGGCCAGTTGCCGTCGGCCTCGACCACGGCGACAGTGCGCCCGATGCGGTCGGGCTCGAGGAGCGCGTCCCAGACGGTGAAGACGCGGTCCGCGCCGGGAATGGCGACCGGCTTCGGGCGCGCGCCCGTCGCCAGGACGACCGCGTCGGCACCGAAGGCCACCACGCGCTCCGCCGTCGCCTCCACGCCGCACTCGATCCTGACCTCGAGCGTGCGGCACTGCTCCTCGAAGTACGTGCGCGCATACGTGAACTCGCTCCGCCCGGCGATGCGCGCGGCGACGTTGACCTGGCCGCCGACCTCCGGCGCGCGCTCCCACAGCGTGACGTCGTGGCCACGCAGCGCGGCCACGCGCGCGGCCTCCAGCCCCGCGGGCCCGCCGCCGACCACCAGCACGCGCCGCCGCACCGGCGCGGGCGTCAGCGTGCCCTCGCCCCACTCGGCCTCACGGCCCGCCGTCGGATTCATCAGACAGGTGATCGGCTGGTGCAGCTCGACCATCGCGATGCAGCCCTGGTTGCATGCGATGCACGGACGTACGTCGTCGAGGCGTCCCTCCCTCGCCTTCGTCAGCAGCATCGGATCGGCGATGTGCGCGCGCGCCATGCCGACGAGGTCGGCCTCACCGGACGCGAGCACGTCCTCCGCGAGCTGCAGCCGGTTGAAGCGACACACGGCGAAGACGGGGAGATGCGGCACCGCGGCCTTGATCCCCGCGGGGAGCGAGCGAAACGCGGCGCGCGGGAAATGCATGTCCGCCATCTGCGTGGCGAGCGAGAAGCTCGCGTGATACGCGGAGTGCGAGACGTTCACGAAGTGGATCGGCGTCGCGGCGGCGATGACCGGCACGATCCGCTGCATGTCCGCGAGCGAGAGGCCGGGCGTCATGAACTCCTCGGCGCTGATGCGAATGCCGACCGGGTAGTCCTGCCCCATCGCCTCGCGCACCGCCGCCAGCACCTTCAGCGGAAAGCGCAGCCGGTTCTCCTCGCTGCCGCCGTAGGCGTCGGTGCGCACGTTCGACGCGGGCGACATGAACTGCTGGAGCAGATGGCCATGGCCGAAGTGGACCTCGAGCCCGTCGAAGCCGGCCTCCCGCAGGTGACGCGCGGAGTCCACGTGGCCGTCGATCACGGCGGCCATGTCGTCCTCGTTCATCTCGTGCGGGATCGGCCCGCCCGGCGCCCACGGGATCGGCGAGGCGCCCCACGTCGCGGTGCGCCCGAAGTAGCCTTCCGCGTGCCGGCCGACGTGAACGATCTGCCCGAAGAGCGAGGCACCGTGCGCGTGCACGGCGTCCGCGACGCGGCGAAACGGCGCCACGCAGCGCGGGTCGTAGCCGATCACGCCTTGCGCGCGGCCGATGCTCGTCGGATGGACGCGGATCGCCTCGAAGATGATCAGTCCGACGCCGCCGCGCGCCTTCTCGGCGTGATAGTGGACGTGGCGCTCGCTCGGCAGGTGGTCGTCGCCGTAGTTGGTGGTGTGCGCGGGCACGAAGATGCGATTGCGCAACTCGAGCGCGCCGATCCGGACGGGCGAGAAGACGTGCGGAAACGCCGGGGCCATACCGCTCAGCGCGCGGCGGCGAGCGCCTGCTCCGCGAGCGTGCGCGCCTTCGCGTAGCCCGCCTTCGCGAAGGCGTCCCACTCCGCCTCCTGCTTCGCCTTCACCTCAGCCTTGCCCTTGAACGCGTCGTTCAGCGCCTTGTCCGCCTTCTTGTCGTCGATCGGCATCACGGTCGCGGCCGTGCGCGCCTCGCGCAGGAGCCCCTCCGCGCGCTCGACGTTCTTGCCGCCCGTCTTCGCTTTCGCGACGGCCGCCTGCGCCTGGTAGATCGCGTTCCACGCGCTCTTCAGCTCCGCGTGACGGAACGTGACGAGCTGATCGAAGAGCGCGTTGACGAGGTTCACGCGCGAGGAGGAGAGCTTGGCGTCGAACTTCACGCCGCCGAGCTTGAGCTGGAACGGGTTCGGATAGCCCTTCGGCCCTTTCGCGTAGAGCGCGGGCACGACGGGGAGCCGCGCGACCTCCTGGCTGAAGAGCAGGGTCTGGCCGGGATCCGAGAGGAGGAACGCGATGAACCGCGTCGCGTTCTCGGCGTTCGGGCCGCCCTTCACCCTGGCGATGCTCGCGGGGACGACCGCGGTGAGGCTCGGATAGACGAAGTCGACGGGCTGCCCGGAGGCGATCGCGCTGAGCCCGAAGAAATCGATGACGACGCCGATGCCCGACTGGCCCGAGATCACGGCCTCGGGCGCGCCGAAGCTGCGCTCGGTGATCGTGGCCATGTTGCCGCCCGCGTTGAGCAGCAGCGCCCAGCCCTTCTCCCAGCCGTACGCCTGCAGGATCACCTCGACGGTGAGATGGGTGGTGCCGCTGCGCGACGGCGCGCTCATCACGAGGTGGCCGAAGTACGCGGGATTGACGAGGTCGACCCATTCCTTCGGCGCCGGGAGCTTGTGCGCCTGCATATAGCGCGTGTTCCACATGAGCCCGTAGCCCGAGATCGCGAAGCCGAAGTAGTGCGCGTCCGGGTCGTGAATCGGGAAGTCCGCGACCTTCGGAGGAATGCGCGCCATGATGTCCGCGGGCAGCATGACCTTGTCGAGCAGCCCGTCGTTCTTCAGCGTCAGAAACGCGTCGACGGACGAGGCCCAAAAAATATCGGCGTCGGGCCTCGCCTTCGTCTCGCGGAGATAGGTAACGCCTTGATTGGTTTGCTGCTGCTTGATGATGACCTTGGTTCCAGGCGTGGCCGCTTCGAACGCTTTCTTGTAGGTCTCGAACAATTCCTTGGGGAACGACGTGAGGACGACGACTTCATTGGCCGCGAAGGCCGGCGCCGCAGGCGCCGCAAGAATCCCGGCGATCGAGAGCAGCAGAGGGAGGACGACGAGGAGGCCCCAGATACGAGGCGCCGAGGAGGGCCCGACTGAGGCGCACTCCGAGTACGCCGCAGGGAGTGGCCCGACGAGGCAACGAAGTAGATGGGGTCTCATCGTCATCCTCCCGGACTAGACGAAATAAGGCACGAGCATGAGGACGGCGCCGCCGGCGATGACGGACGCGATCTGGCCCGCGGTGTTCGCGCCCGCCGCATGCATGATCAGGTGGTTGCTGGGATTCGTTTCGAGACCGACCTTCTGGACGACGCGCGCCGCCATCGGGAAGGCCGAGATCCCGGCGGCGCCGATCAGCGGGTTCACCTTCTTCCCCGACGCGAGATACATCACCTTGCCGAAGAGCACGCCGGCCGCGGTGCCGACGGCGAACGCGACGACGCCCAGGACGTAGATCATGATCGTCTCCGGGCGCAGGAAATCGTCGGCCAGCATCATCCCGCCGACGGCGAGGCCCAGCAGGATCGTGACGATGTTCGCCATCTCGTTCTGCGCCGCCTGCGAGAGCCGCTCGAGCACGCCGGACTCGCGCAGGAGGTTGCCGAACATCAGCGTACCGATGAGCGGCGTCGCCTTGGGGGCGATGAGGCCGGTGATGAGGATCGTCACCACCGGGAACAGGATCTTCGTCCGGCGCGAGACCTTTCGCGCGCGCGCCGGCATCTTCACCTGCCGCTCGGCATCGGTCGTGAGCGCGCGCATGATCGGCGGCTGGATGATCGGGACCAGCGCCATGTAGGAGTACGCGGCGACCACGATGGCCGGCGCGTACTTCGAGCTGAGCACCGTCGCGACGTAGATCGACGTCGGCCCGTCCGCGGAGCCGATGATCCCGATGGAGACGGCGTCCGTGAAGGTGAAGTCGAACGCGCGCAGCCAGCCGTCGCCCACGAGGTACGCGAGGAAGAACGTCGCGAAGATGCCGAACTGCGCGGCCGCGCCGAGGAAGATCGTGTACGGCCGCTCGAGCAGCGAGCCGAAGTCGATCATCGCGCCCACGCCGATGAAGATCAGCAGCGGGAACAGCTCGGTGTCGATGCCGAACTGCTTCAACAGCGCGAGCAGGCCGTGTCCTTCGGTGAGACCGCCGAGTGGAATGTTCGCGAGCAGCACGCCCATCCCGATCGGCACGAGGAGCAGCGGCTCGATCTCACGCGCGATGCCCAGATAGATCAGGAGCCCGCCGAGGCCGAGCATGACCGCGGCCTGCCACGTCAGCGCGAAGACGCCGAGCAGCTCGCTCTCAGGCACGGGGACCCAGCCAGCGATTGAGGAGCGTCATGACGGCGACCAGCGCGGCGAGGGTGGCGAACACGATGCCCATGCCCGCCAGCACGAACCAGGTGGCGTTGAGCACGGGCCGCCCGGCGGCTCAGCTCACGATGACGGCGAGCGTGTCCCCGGCCTCGACGGTTTGGCCGGCGGTCACGTTCAGCGACTTCAGCGTGCCGCCGACCGGCGCCACGATCGGCAATTCCATCTTCAGGGCTTCCATGATGAGGATCCGGTCGCCCTTGCCGATCGGCTTTCCGGCCTCGGCGTGGATGCGCAAGATCTTCCCCGGGGCGGGCGCTTCGACGATCTCGTCGGCCATGGCGGAGTCTCTATCACGCGGGCGGCGGGGAGTCAAAACCGCGTGATAGTGTGTCCGCCATGCACTTCGAGCTGACGGACGAGCTGAAGGCGCTCGTGCAGGTGGCGCGCGAGTTCGCCGCCGAGAAGATCACGCCGTTCGTGCACGAGTGGGAGCAGCAGCACTACTTCCCCTACCGCGAGGTCATCAAGCCGATGGCCGAGCTCGGCTTCCTCGGGACGGTGATCCCCGAGGAGTACGGCGGCAACGACATGGGCTGGCTCGCCACCATGCTCGTCACCGAGGAGATCGCGCGCGCGTGCAGCTCGCTGCGCGTGCAGATCAACATGGAGATGGTGGGCTGCGCGCACCCGATCCTGCGCCACGGCTCCGAGGCGCTGAGGAAGAAGTACATCCCGAAGCTCGTCAACGGGGAGTACCTCGGCGGCTTCGCGATCACGGAAGCGACCGCGGGCTCGGACGTCATCTCGATGAAGTCGCACGCGGAGGACAAGGGCGACCACTGGCTGCTCAACGGCGCGAAGGGCTGGATCTCGAACGCCAACGTCGCGGACGTCGTCATCTACTACGCGCACACCGAGCGCGGCGCCCGTGGCAAGGGCCTCTCCGCGTTCGTGCTCGAGCTGAAGAACACCGAGGGCGTCATCACCGAGGAGTGGGACAAGCTCGGCGCGTACCTCTCGCCCACCGGCGGCATCACGCTCGAGAACGTGCGCGTGCCCAAGGAGAACATCCTCGGCAAGCCCGGCGAGGGCGCCGCGATCGTGTTCGGCTCGCTCAACAACACGCGCCTGCAGGCCGCGGCGGGCGCCGTCGGGCTCGCGCAGGCGTGTCTCGACGAGGTGACGAAGTATTGCAACGAGCGCGAGCAGTTCGGCCAGAAGATCGGCCAGTTCCAGATGAACCAGGACATGGTCGCGCAGATGGTGACCGAGATCGAAGCCGCGCGGATGCTGGTCTACAAGGCGGCGTGGCAGAAGGACCAGGGCCACCTCGGCAACGCGCTGGAGGTCGCGCAGGCGAAGTACCTCGCGGGCGAGGTCGTCAGCAAGGCCGCGAACTACGCGATGCGCATCCTCGGCGCGTACGGCTACTCGACCGAGTATCCGATCGCGCGCTTCTACCGGGACACGCCGACGTACTTCATGGTCGAAGGCTCCGCGAACATCTGCAAGATGATCATCGCGCTCGACCAGCTCGGCTATAGAAAGGCGAATCGCTAGGGCGCTCGCGGAGCGCCACGGCTTTGCCGGGGCGCGGAGCGCGGGGGGCTTGGGGGGCGCCCGGAGCCCCCCAGGGAGATCAAATTGCGCCAGTACTTCGAGAAGATGGACGCGCTCGGCAAGCCGCTCAAGCCCTTCGAGCTCGACGAGATGGCGGACAACCGCGCGCAGGTCGCGGCGATGCTGAAGGAGCTCGACGCCGAGGTCGGGCGCGTGAAGAACGCCGGCCTCCCCGCCGAGAAGATCCGCGAGCGCGGCGAGATGACGGTGTGGGACCGCATCGAGTACCTCGTCGATCCCGGCAGCTTCTGCCCGCTGCACACGCTGTACGACCCGCGGGAGAACGAGGAAGGCACCACGGGCGTCGTCGACGGGCTCGCGCGGATCCGCGGCAAGTGGTGCGTGCTGATCGGCTTCGACAACAAGGTGCTCGCCGGCGCGTGGATCGCGGGGCAGGCCGAGAACCAGCTCCGCGTGACCGACCTCGCGCAGCGCCTGCGCGTCCCGCTCGTCTGGCTCGTGAACTGCTCGGGCGTGAAGCTGCCGGAGCAGGACCAGGTGTACGCGGACCGTCGCGGCCACGGCACCACGTTCTTCCGCCACGCGGAGCTCGAGAAGCTCGGCATTCCGATCCTCGCGGGGATCTACGGCACCAACCCGGCGGGCGGCGGCTACCAGAGCATCAGCCCGACCATGCTCTTCGCGCACAAGAACGCGAACATGGCCGTGGGCGGCGCCGGCATCGTGAGCGGCATGAGCCCGAAGGGCGGCTTCGACGAGGAGAGCGCGGAGCAGATCATCACCGCCACGCGCGCGTTCAAGGAGGCGCCGCCCGGCAGCGTGCGCGTCCATCACGACGTCACCGGCTTCTTCCGCGCGGTGTTCGACACCGAGACCCAGGTGCTCGACGCGCTGAAGGGCGCGATGGCGCAGCTCCCCGGGTACGATCCGACGTTCTTCCGCGTCGCCGCGCCGGCCGAGCCCGCGTATCCGCTCGCCGATCTCGAGTCGATCGTGCCGATGAACCCGAAGGCGGTGTACAGCCTCGGGGACGTGCTCGCGCGGCTCGTCGACGGCAGCGAGCACATGGAGTTCCGTCCGGACTTCGGCCCCGAGGTCTACACCGGCCTCGTGAAGGTCGACGGCTTCCTCATCGGCGTCGTCGGCAATCGCCAGGGCCTGCTCGGCATGCAGTATCCGGAGTACGCGACCGACTACATCGGCATCGGCGGCAAGCTCTACCGGCAGGGCCTGATCAAGATGAACGAGTTCGTCACGCACTGCGGGCGCGACCGCGTGCCGATGATCTGGCTCCAGGACACGAGCGGCATCGACGTGGGCGACACGGCGGAGAAGGCGGAGCTGCTCGGTCTCGGCCAGTCACTCATCTACTCGATCGAGCAGACCGGCGTGCCGATGATGCTGGTCGTGCTCCGCAAGGGCACCGCGGCCGCGCACTACGTGATGGGCGGACCGACGGCGAACAACCACAACGCGTTCACGCTCGGCACGCCGAGCACCGAGATCGTGGTCATGCACGGCGAGACGGCGGCGGTCGCATCGTGCGCGCGGCGGCTCGTGCGCGAGAAGGACGCGGGCCGGCCGCTGAAGCCGGTGATCGACCAGATGAACGCGCTGGCACGTCAGTATGCCGAGCAGTCGCGTCCGATCTTCTGCGCGAAGCGCGGCTTCGTCGACGAGGTCGTCCGCTACGAGGATCTCCGCCGCTACATGGTCGCGTTCGCCGGCAGCGCGTACCAGAATCCCGCGTCGCTCTGCCCGCAGCACCACCTGATGCTGCCGCGCCTCATCCGCTCGCAGATCGTGAAGGGCCACGAGCGGCCGAAGAAGGCGCGCCCGGCCAAATGACAGCGCCCGAGCAGCCCGCTCGCGCGGACGAACGGCGGGCGCGCGCGGACGTCGCCGCGCTCGCGGGCCTGATCGAGCGCGCCGGCGCCGCGATCGCGCTCGGCGAGGAGCCGTCGAACTTCGCCGCGGCGCTCGAGAGCGGCGCGGAGCCCGAGCGTGACTGACTGGACGATCGTCGGGCTCGCGGAGGCGATCAGGACGAAGAAGATCTCCGCGACGGAGGCGACGCGGGAGTACCTCGACCGCATCGCGCGGCTCGATCCGAAGATCCGCAGCTTCATCACGGTGGACGGCGACGGCGCGCTCGCGGCCGCGCGTGCGCTGGATACCGACGCGGCGGCCGGCCGGTGGCGGGGCCCGCTCCACGGCGTGCCGCTCGCCTACAAGGACCTTTGCCACGTCGCCGGGCTGCCGACGTCGTGCGGGACGAAGACGGCCGAGTACTTCACGAGCCCCCGCGAATGCACGGCCGTCGTGCGCCTTCGGGAAGCGGGCGCGATCACGCTCGGCAAGCTCAACATGAGCGAGCTCGCGCTCGGGCCGTTCGGAGACAACGCGCACCACGGCGACGTGCAGAATCCGTGGCGCCTCGGCCACGTCTCCGGCGGCTCGTCGAGCGGCAGCGCCGCCGCCGTCGCCGCGGGATTCGCACCGGGCACGCTCGGCAGCGACACCGGTGGCTCGATCCGCCTGCCCGCCGCCGTGTGCGGCATCGTCGGGCTCAAGCCGACGTACGGGCGCGTGAGCCGCGCCGGCGCGATGCCGCTCTCATGGTCGCTCGACCACATCGGTCCGATGACGCGGACCGTGCACGACGCCGCCGTGATGCTCGCGATCATCGCGGGTCACGATCCCGGCGACGCCACCAGCAGCCATCGACGGGTCCCGGACTACGCCGCCGCGCTCGACGCGCCGGTGAGAGCGCTGCGCGTCGGCGTTCCGGAGAGCTACTACTTCGAGGGGCTCGCGCCCGGCGTCGACGCCGCCGTGCGCGAAGCGCTCCGCACGCTCGGCACGCTCGGGATCGCGACCCGTCCCGTCCGCGTCCCCGATCCCGCGGTGCAGAGCGGCATCGCGAACGTGCTCGCGCGCGCCGAGAGCGCCGTGATCCACGAGCGCGTGGTGCGCGAGCGCCCGCACGAGCTGCAGCCGGCGGTTCGCACGCGGCTCGAGGTCGGCTTCCAGATTTCCGCGCACGACTACCTGCAGGCCGGGCGGCTGCGGGCGCAGCTCGCGCGTCAGTTCGTGGCGGACGTGTTCGCAGAGGTGGACGTGCTCGTCGCGCCGACGATTCCCGAGGCCGCGCCGGCGCTCGCGAACGCGAAGGCCGGCACGGCGGAGGACGTCGTCGCGCGCATGGGCACGTTCTCGCGGCTCACGCGGCCGTTCAACGGGCTCGGCCTGCCCGCGCTCTCCGTGCCCTGCGGCTTCTCAGCGGATGGGCGGCCGTTGGCGATGCAGCTCGTGGGACGGCCGTTCGCCGAGAGCACCGTGCTGCGCGTCGGTCATGCGTACCAGCGCGTCACCGACTGGCACACGCGCCGCCCCGCGCTCGGCTGAAACGCGGCGCCGCACAGGAAAGCGGCGGAGCACTCCACACGCTCGCGAGGATCACCAGTCCGTCGCCGGCCTTGGCGCCCTTGACGTGCTGGCCCACCACCTGCGCGGCATTGTGGTACGAGGATCCGCCACCACCGGCGACGTTGGCCGAGATCACGCCCGCCGCGCGCGCGGTGTCGCCCTCCACGATCTCTTCGTCCCACGCCGAGGCCGCGAGTGATCGCACGACCTCGCGCGTGCGCCAGCCGACGGCCGAGCGATACGCCGCCAGGGCGTCGAGATCGATCCGTCCGCTGAGCGCGGTGACTTCCTCCGACGTCATCGCGGTGCCGATGTCGCGGCGCTCGATCGCGAGGCGACGGAGCCAGCCGTCGTCCAGCACTTGCGCGCCGGCGACGATGACGTGGTTGACGACGACGTCCTCGACACGCGCCATGTGCCACACGAGCCACGCGACCGAGTTCACGCTGGGCCGCGGGCGCGCGCGCAGCGTCTTGGCGTCGAGACCCCCGAAGACCCGTTCGGAGAACGAGGCCGGCGAGCCGCCGCCGACGTCGGCGGCGTGGAACCGCGCGTGCTGGTCGAGGAAGAACCCGAGCGCGTCCATGACCTGCTCCTTCCTAGAGGCGGATCGGGTTGAAGTCGGTCTGGCGGTCGTAGGCATCGACGCCCTCGCGCGCCTTCAGCCAGCCCACCACCGCGTACACGAGCGGCGTCCCCGCCGCTTCGTACAGGACCTTCGCCAGCCACTGCCCGACGACGACGCCGCCGAGCACGGGCCCCGGCATCGTGCCGGCGAACGCGAGCGTGACGAACACGGCGCTATCGAGCGCCTGCCCCACGATCGTCGAGCCGATCGTGCGCAGCCAGAGCCAGCGGCCCTGCGTCGCGATCTTCAGCTTCGCGAGCACGAAGGCGTTCGCGAACTCGCCGACGAGGTAGGCGACGAACGAAGCGAAGAGGAGGCGCGGCGCGAGACCCAGCACCTCGTCGTACGCGAACTGCGAGGCGCCGAACGGCGCGGCCGGCACTTCGCCGCCGATCCAGATCGCCGCCACCATCACGGCATTGCACGCGAAGCCGAGCCAGATCACGCGGCGGGCGGCGGCATAGCCCCAGACCTCGGTGAGGACGTCGCCGAGGACGTACGAGAGCGGGAAGATCACGATGCCGGCGGTCAAGACGACGCCGGCGACGACGATGAGCTTCGCGGCGATGACGTTCGCCGTGAGGAGGCACGTGACGAACAGCGCGGCGCAGGTGACGAAGCGCCAGCTCATGGCCGCCCGATCATACACTGGGGGTCATGAGCGGCCGGCTCCGCGCGGTGGTCCTGCTCAGCGGCGGTCTCGGCTCGTCGACGACGCTGGCGCTCGCGCAGGGCACCGGCTTCGAGTGCTACGCGCTCTCTTTCGACTACGGCCAGCGCCACCGGCGCGAGCTCGACGCGGCCGCCGCCGTCGCCAAGGCGCTCGGCGCCGCGCGCCACGAGATCGTGACGTTCGACCTGCGCCGCTTCGGCGGCTCCGCGCTCACCGCCGACATCGCGGTGCCGAAGGATCGGCCGAGCGACGAGATCGCGCACGGCATCCCGGTCACCTACGTCCCCGCGCGCAACACGATCTTCCTGTCGTTCGCGCTCGCGTGGGCGGAGACGCTCGGCTCCAGCGACATCTACATCGGCGTCAACAGTCTCGATTACAGCGGCTACCCCGACTGCCGCCCCGAATACATCGAGGCCTTCGAGCGCATGGCGAACCTCGCGACGAAGGCGGGCGTCGAGGGCACGCAGCGGCTCACCATCCACACGCCGCTGATCCGCATGACCAAGGCGGAGATCGTCGAGACGGCGGTCCGCCGCGACGTGCCGCTCGGGCTGACGTGGTCCTGCTACGAGCCCGCGGCCGACGGCGCCGCGGCTTCGCGGAAGCCGGCCTCACCGACCCGCTCCGCTACGCCTGACCCGCGTTACAGCCTTCCCGGCGCTTCCGCTTAGTTCTTCCGGAACGCGTCGAACATGTCGCCGTAGAGCTCCCACTTCTCGCCGTTGAACCGGGCGAGCTGCTCCTGCTCGATCGGCGCGAAGTCCGTCGGGCTCGTGTTGACCTTGATGCCGGGCAGCAGCAGCGGCAGCTCCACGTTCTTCAGGCTCGCCGCCTGCTTCATGAGGTTCTCGCGCGACGGGTCGTTGCCGGCCTGCTTGAGCACGATCGTCATCAGGATCGCGACGTTGTAGCCGTACGCGTTCGCCTGGTCGTCCAGCGCGCCTTCCGGGTAGTACTTCTTCATGAACGCGACCCAGTCGGTGAAGCCCTTGTCGTTGCGCCACTGCGGGTCGGTGACTTCCTTCATGTAGAGCGCCGTGATCAGGCCCTTCGACGCTTCGAGACCGGCCGGCTTCAGCACCGTCGCGAGCGAGCTCGACACGTTGTTGAGGTAGTGCACGGGCTTCCAGCCGATGTCGTGCGCCTTCTTGATCGCCTGCACCGCGAACTTCGGGATCGTGATGTTGAAGAACACGGTCGCGCCGCTGTTTTTTAGATTAACGATCTGCGAGTCGATCGTGGGATCGGTGACCTCGTAGCTCTGCTTCATCACGATGAGCTTCTTGCCGGCCTCGCCCATGCCGTCCTCGAAGCCCTTCAGGTAGTCCTTCCCGTAGTCGTCGTTCTGGTAGAGGATGCCGACCTTCGCGTTCGGATGGTTCTTCAGCACGTCGGCCGCGTACACCCGGCCTTCCGTCTGATAGTTCGGCTGGAAGCCCATCGTCCACGGGAAGTTCTTCGGGTCGTTCCACTTGGTGGCGCCGGTCGCCACGAAGAGGTGCGGCACCTTCTGCTGGTTCATGTACTTGTGGATGGCGCTGTTGGGCGGCGTGCCGAGCGTCTGGAAGAGGAGCGCGACCTGGTCCGCCTCGACCAGCTTGCGCACCATCTCGACGGTCTTGGGCGGCGCGTAGCCGTCGTCGTAGGTGATGTAGTTGATCTTGCGCCCGTTGATCCCGCCCTCGTCGTTCACCTTCTTGAAGTAGGCGCCGATGACCTTGCCGATGGTGCCGTAGGCCGAGGCCGGACCGCTGTACGGGTTGGTGTTGCCGATCTTGATCTCGGTGGCGGTCACGCCGACCACCGTTTGTGCGGACACCGCCGGCGCCAGTGCCATGCCGACGACGCCGACAGCCGCCACGACCGCCAGGAACTTCCGTGCGAACGTCATGAGAGCCTCCTTCAACTCGAGGTAGGGGCCTGCGTGGGAGCAGTCTCCCGCGACTCCGGTACCTGCGCAACGCGCGAGCGGCGCGCGCGGATCCAGAGCAGCCGGATCGCTCCGGCGATGCCGAACGGCATCACGTACATGAACACGATCAGGAAGACGCCGAAGATGGCCCACGGCGCCGCCTTCGAGATGTCCTGCGCCCAGTTCGGGACGAACTGGATGAAGAAGGCGCCGAAGATGGCGCCCGAGATCGACGCGAGCCCGCCGATGACGCTGCCGATCAGCAGCGTGATCGACAGGAACACGTTGAACGAGTCCGGCGCCACGTAGGCGATCGCGGAGGCCGACAGCGCGCCCGCCACGCCGGTGTACGCCGCGCTCACGCCGAACGTCAGCGACTTGTAGAGCGCGCTGTTGACGCCCATCGCCTCGGCCGCGATGTGGTTGTCGCGGATCGCCACGATCGCGCGCCCGACCCGGCCGCGCAGGAGGTTCGCCCCGAGCCAGAAGAGCACGACGAGCACGGCGAGCGTGACGAAGTAGAGCCACTGGTCGGGATTGAGCGGCAGGCCGAACGGCGCGCTCGGCTTCGACAGCACGAGGCCCTGCGAGCCGCCCGTCCAGTGCTCGAAATATTTCAGGATTTGCGGCACGGCGAGCGCGAGCGAGAACGTCGCGAGCGCGAGGTAGAGGCCCTCCAGGCGCAGCGCGGGCAGGCCGAAGAGAAAACCGACGACGAGGCAGAGCACGCCCGCGACCGGAATCGTCCAGCCGTAGTGCACGTTCCACCGGTCCATCATGATCGCCGAGATGTACGCGCCGATCGCGTAGAACGCGCCGTGGCCGAGCGAGAACTGCCCGTTGTAGCCCGTGAGCATGTTCAGGCCGAGGATGGCGATCGCGTAGATGTAGACCTGCGTGAACTGGAACAGGCGGAAGTTGCTGAGCGTGAACGGGAGCGCGCACGCCACCGCGAGCGCCAGCAGCACCACGACGAGGCGCGTCCCGCGCGACATCATCAGACGCGCTTCACGACCGAGATGCCGAAGAGACCCGTCGGCTTCACGAGCAGGACCACGATGATCATCGCCAGCGCCACGGTGAACTTCAGCTCCGTCCCGATGAAGCTCACGTAGGTGCCGACGAGGTTCTCGACGACGCCGACGATGAAGCCGCCGAGCACCGCCCCGCCCGGGCTCGTGAAGCCGCCGAGCGTGGCGCCGGCGAACGCGTAGATCTGGACGCCGCCCATGAGGTTCGGCTCCAGCGTGAGCACGGGCGCGATCATCATCCCGGCAACGGCGCCGAAGACTGCGGCCAGTCCCCATCCGAGCGCGAGCATCCAGCCGACGCGGATGCCGACGAGCCGGCTCGAGACGGGGTTGTGCGCGGCGGCGCGCATCGCCAGCCCGAGCGGCGTGAACTTGAAGAAGAGCCAGATGCAGAGGAGGACGAGCAGCGTGACCACGATCTCCCCGATGTCATGGGCGCTGAAGAAGACGTTCCCGGCCTTCAGCGGCTTCGACGGGAACGGGCTCGGGAATGGCTTCTGCACGTAGGTCCAGATCCAGCCCGCGACGCTGTTGAAGATGACGAGCAGCCCGAGCGTGACGATGACGATCGAGAGGATCGGCGCGTTCTCGACCGGGCGGATCACCACGCGCTCGACGACGATGCCGCCGAGGAAGGCGAGCACCAGCGTGCCGAGGAACGCGCCCCAGTACGGCACGCCCGCGTTCAGCATCGACCAGCAGATGTACGTCGCGAACATCGCCATCTCGCCCTGCGCGAAGTTCACGACGTCGGTCGCCTGGTAGATCATCACCAGCGCGAGCGCGAGCGCCGCGTAGATCCCGCCCGTCGCGAGCCCCGAGACGACCTGCTGGATGAAGACTTCCACGCTAGTACCCGAGGTACGCGCGCCGGATCGCGTCGTCCTTGCGAAGGACCTCCGACGGTCCCTCCATCACCACGCGGCCGGTCTCGAGGAGGAAGACGTGGTCGGCGAGGTCGAGCGCGAGCGCCGCGTTCTGCTCGACGAGGAGAATGGTGACGCCCGCGTCCTGGTTCACGGCGCGCAGGATCCGGAAGATCTCGCGCACCACCATCGGCGCGAGGCCGAGCGACGGCTCGTCGAGCAGGAGCAGGCGCGGCCGCAGCATCAGCGCGCGCGCCACGGCGAGCATCTGCTGCTCGCCGCCGGAGAGCGTGCCCGCCGCTTGCCGCCGCCGCGAGGCGAGCACCGGGAAGTACGCGAACACGCGCGCGAAGTCTTCCTCGAGGCTCCCGCGCTCGCGCCGGCCCCACGCGCCGAGCCGCAAGTTCTCCTCGACCGTGAGGTGCACGAACGTGCCGCGCCCTTCCGGCGCGTGCGCGATGCCGAGCCGCACGACGTCCTCGGTCACGCGCGGCTCGAGCGACGTGCCGTCGAAGACGATCGATCCGGCGGTGCGCACCATGCGCGAGATCGCGCGCAGCGTGGTCGTCTTCCCCGCGCCGTTGGCGCCGAGGATGGTCGTGATTCCGCCCGCGGTCATCGAGAAGCTCACCCCGTGCAGCGCCTTCGTCCGGCCGTAGTAGGCCTCGAGGTCGCGCACCTCCAGAAGCGCGGTCACGCGGCCTCCGTGCCGAGGTAGGCCTTGATGACCTCGGGGTCGCGCTGCACCTCGGCCGGCGAGCCTTCCGCGATCTTGCGGCCGAAGTCGAGCACCACGACCTTGTCGGAGACCTGCATCACGAGGCTCATGTGGTGCTCGACGAGGAGGAGGGTGAGGCCGAGCTCGTCGCGGATGCGGCGGATGATCGCGCCGAGCGCCTCGACCTCCTCGTGGTTCAGGCCGCCCGCGGGCTCGTCGAGCAGGAGCAGGCGCGGACGGCTCGCGAGCGCGCGCGCGAGCTCCACGCGCTTCAGCGTCGCGAACGGCAGCCCCGCCGCGGGGTGATCGGCCACCGCGCGCAGGTCGAGGAAGCGCAGCAGGTCGTCGGCGTGCGCGCGGCACTCGTCCTCTTCGCGCGCCACCCACGGCAGCTTCAGCGCGTTCGAGAGGAAGTCGCTGCGCGTGCGGCTGTGGGCGCCGATCATCACGTTCTGCCGGACGGTCTGCGTGGGAAAGAGCGCCAGGTTCTGGAACGTCCGCCCGATGCCGAGCCCCGCGATGCGGTGCGGCGGCACCGCGAGCAGCGGGCTGCCGTCGAAGGTGATGGCGCCCGCGGACGCCTCGTAGAGCCGGCTCACGCAGTTGAAGAGCGTGGTCTTCCCCGCGCCGTTCGGGCCGATGAGTCCGACGATCTGTCGCGGCTCGATGTCGAACGACACCTGGTCGAGCGCGATGATTCCACCGAACCGTACGGAGACGTCCTGCACGCTCAGGATGGCCACGGCCTGCCGAGTATAAGCGAAGTAAGATGACCCGCATGATCCGCGTCCGGCACAAGCTGATTCTCCTCGGCGCGCTGGTCGTGCTCGCCGTCTCCACCGGTTTCACGTGGCTCAGCCTGGCCCTCACCCAGGTCGCGATCGAGGAGGATCTGCGGCGGCGGGCCACCGTGTACGCGCGCGAAGTCGCCGTCACCCTGGGCGAAGGCCACCGCCTGGAGGGCGGGAGCGAGGTGGAGCGGCTGATCGTGCGCCTCCGCGACATCCGCAGCAGCGTCCTCCAGCTCGACGTCGTGTCCTTCACCCCGGACGGGCCAGTGGTCGTGGCCACCAGTCACGCGGGCAAGACGCTGCCGCTCGTCGAGCGGGATACCCCCGAGGTGCGTCAGGGCACCGTCGTCACGCGCGCCGTGACGAGCGGGGCCGACCGTCACTGGGAAGTCATGGCGCCGATCGCGCTCGACGGATCGGTCGTCGGCGCGGTCGCGGTGAAAGTCTCGGCGCAGCGCGCGGACGAGCTGACCTCGCGCATCCGCTTCTGGGCCGTGACGCTGGCCGCGGCGTCGGTGATCGTGATCGGCGTCCTGATCGGCGTCGCGATCCACTTCGTCGTCGATCGCCCGATCGGGAAGTTCATGCGGGCGATCTCTGATTGGGGGGCTCAGAGCGCGCCGTCGGACACGGGGCCCCACAACTGGCGGACCCCAAACCTCTCAGCCCCCCAGCGCTCCGGGCCGGGAGTGAATCCCGGCCCTCCGCCTCTGGTCGACGTCAAGACGGGCGACGAGTTCGGCGTCCTCGCGCGGCAGTTCAACGAGATGGTCTCGCGCATCGGGCGCTTCAACGAGGAGCTCCAGACGCGCGTGGCCGAGGCGACCGGTGAGCTCGAGCGGTTGAACGGCCTGCTCTTCGCGATGCAGCGCCGTCTGAGCCACGCCGAACGGCTCGCGCTCTCGGGCCGCGTGATGGCCGAGGTCGCGCACGAGATCGGCACGCCGCTCCACTCCGTCGCCGGCCACCTCGAGCTGCTCCGCAAGGACTTCGGCCCGAGCGGCGCCCCCGACGAGGCGGCGCGACGGCTCGGGATCATCGACGCCCAGCTCCATCGCGTGAACACCATCATCGCCGGCCTGCTCGACGTGACGCGGCGGGCGCCGGGCGAGCCCGGGCCCGTCGACGTCGAGCGCCTCGCGCGCGACACGGTCGAGCTCGTGCGTCCCGGCGTGACGAGGGCCGGTGTCGCGCTCGACGTGCGCACGGGCGCAGGATCCGCGCACGTGCAAGGGCGGCGCGATCAGCTCCAGCAGGTGATCCTGAATCTCTTGACGAACGCGATCGACGCGACGCCGACCGGCGGACGGGTGGAGGTCCGCACGCGCGCCGTGGCGGACACGGGCGAGGTCGAGATTGCTGAATTCTGATCCGCGCCGAGCCGCGGCACCCGGCGCGCGGCGTCGAGCTGCTGGAGGAGGGCCGCGACGTGCTGGCGCTCGTGGCCCGTCGACAGTCCGTCGCGGCGCTCCGCGATCGCGTCCAGCTCGTCGAGGAAGAGCATCGCGGGCGCGCGCTCGCGCGCCTCGCGGAAGACGGTCTCGAGCTTCGCGGCGGCGCCGCCCACCCATTGCGTCTGCGCGTCACCGAGGCTGACGCGAATGAAGGCCAGCCCGAATTCGCCGGCGATCGCCTCGGCGAAGAACGTCTTGCCGCATCCGGGCGGCCCGTAGAGGAGCACGCCGTTGCGCTCGATGCCGTAGCGCCGGGCGTCGTCGCGCTTCGTGAGGATCACGTCCATGATCCGCCGGACCTGTTCCTTGAGCGCCTGCATGCCGCCGACGCCGGCGAACGTGAGCGCCGCGGAGGGGGACGCCGGCCCCGAGAACGGCGCCGCGGCGGGCGCGGTCGGCACGCCGTTTCGCCGGCGATCGCGCAGGGCCTTGTACTCGCGCTGCGGCGAGATGGCGAGCGCGCGCTCGACGGCCGCGAGCGCTTCGCGATGATCTCCCATCCGCTCGAGGTAGACGGCGAGATTGCGATGCGCGGCGCCGTCGCGGCCCGTGGAGTTCGTGTCCGGATCCAGCTCCACCGCGCGGCGCGCGGAGCGCACGGCGCCCGCCGCGTCCTCGAGCCCTTCGAAGAGGATGACGCCGCGTCGGTTGTGATAGGCCGCGCTCTCCGGCTCGCGCGCGAGCGCCTCGTCGAGCCGGCGGAGCGCTTCGTCGGGCCGTCCCTGGCGCAGGAGGGCATTGCCGAGCACGAAGCGCACGCGCGCATCCTGTGGATCTCGATCGCTGCCGGTTTCCGCGACGGCGGCGGCGAGGACGGGATCGTTGGTGAGCATGCACCGCGCGAGATACTCGTGGACCGCGGCGGCGCGATCGGGCACCGGTGGAGCGCCCGCTGCCACGAGCTCCTCGAAGACCGGCCGCGCGAGGTGGACGTTCCCCAGGTGGTACTGCGCCGCGGCCAGCCAGAAGCGCGCGCCGGTGTCGTCGGGCGTCTTGCGAGCGGACTGCTCGAAGTGCGTCCGCGCCGCGCGAAAGTCACCGCGGTCGAATGCGGCACGTCCATCGCGGACGAGCTGTGCGAGCGTGGCGTTCGGCACGACGCTCAGGCCGCGGCGATGAAGCCGGGAACGCGCGGAGTGAGCTGTTCGTGGAGGCGCTCGATCGCCGCGTCGAGCAAGGCTCCGTGCACGTGGAAGCCCTTCGACCCGTCGGCGTCAGGCGCGAGCCACACACCGTCGGCGTAGACGGCGGCGTTCTGGTGGAAGACCGACGATTGCCAGCGGTGCGATATGGGGACCGGTTCCCACTCGCCTTTCACGATGCCCGCGAGCGTATGGAATCCCACGAACTCCCTGCAGGAGAGCTCGTTCGGGAAGACCGGCAAGGCGTCGACCTGTTGCATCCGAAGCCCCATGAAGCCGCCGTTCGCGGTGCGCTGGACGGCGATGAACCAGCGCGGCCAGTCCGCGACGGCGCGCGCGGCCGCGCGTGGGGTGAGCGTGCCATCCGCGAGCCGTGCCGCCGCGCCGGTGACGAGGTCGGCCGCGCGCGGCTGGCGTCCGTCGCGGCTCCAGAGATCGAGCGCGAGCAGCGTGGTGTGGTCGAGCGTCAGTGGATGCGCCGCCGCGGGGTCGAGCACGACGCCGTCGACGTCCCGCACCGCCGCGAGCCGGCGCCCGAACGGCGCCTGCGCGTCGGCGCGGACGGGCACGCCGTCGAACGCCCGGTTCCTGCGTCCGTAGTCGAAGAACTGGTCGTCCGTCGTGAACGCGGGGAGCCAGCGCCCGCCGTCGTGCTCGACGAGCGGTGGCGTGTCGCCCGCGCGAGCCTTCGCGCCGAGGAGATGCTTGAAGCCGCTCAGCAGCGCGCGCGCGACCTCGGGGCGCAGGCCGTGGGCCCCCGGCAGTGACGTCACGCGCGCGTCCGACGCCCGGCACGGATTCGAGACGCTCGACGTCCCGGAACAGCGGATAGAGAAACTGCAGCGCGAGCTCGATCGGGATGCTGAACGCGCCCGCCGTGCCCGAGTACCCGTCGACGTGAACGAAGTCCGGCAGCATCGGCGCCGCCCACGCCCACCGGATCACCTCGACTCCGGAGAGGCGGAGGTAGGCGCGGCGCTCCGGCGGCTCCGCACGCACCTGGGCGATCATCGTTGCCTCGCGCGTGTACGTGTGCAGCGCGGTCGTCCCCTTCTCCAGGTGGTTCTCGAATCGCTGCGGCCAGACGAGGCCCTGGACGGGCTTCGGCTGCGGCTGCACGTAGAGGTCGAGGTCGTGGCCGAAGGCGCGCACGTATTCGTGGATCGACACCTCTTGCTTCTCGAGGCGCGCCCGCAGGGCGCCGAAGACGCGCTCGGACTCCGCGTCGGATCGACCGGGCGGCGGCACCATCGGCCGCGCGGGATGGCGTCGGGCCCACGTGACGGGATCCTCGGTGACCGGCGGGCGAACCGCGCCCGCGACTTCGCCGCCAGGCAACGGCTGGAGCGCGGGGTCCGGGCCGCCGAGCGACGCGAGCATGCGTGTCAGCTCTTCACGCTCGTACCAGCGCTCGGTGGTGAAGCCGTTGTTGACGTTGAGGCGCGTGACGCCGGCCGCGATGAGCTTGCCGAGCACCTCGCGGGTGGGCAGCGTCTGTGCCGCCACGCCGGGAATGCGCGCGCGAAGCTGCTCGGTGCCGAGCGTCGCGGTGCGCTCGGAATCGAAGACCAGCGCGCGCACCTCGCCCTCGACGCGCTCGGTGAACTGCGCGCCGACGCCGACGAGGTGGAGCACGGGAAGCTGCGCGAAGTCCTCGAGCGCGAGCAACGCGTAGAGGCGGCGCATCGACGGCGCGTCGAGCCTCGTCTCGTGCGCCGTCCCCGCGTCGATGACCCAGCCGCCGTATTGCCCGTTCACGCTGTCGATGAGGAACCCGAAGGGATCGCGCGTGTTGGTGATCATCATCGTGCCCGGCTCGATGAGGCCGCTGGTGGTGGCCCATTCGTGTGCCGCGGCGCTCGTCGAGAACACGCGCGGGACGAAGCCGCCGTCTTCCGTCGAGCCGGCGACGCGCGGCGCATCCAGGTCGCGCGCGTTGACGATGGCCCCGGTCTTCGCGATCGCGTCCATGTCCTGGAGATAGCGCGTCGCCTCGGCGGGGGGCATCACGAGCACGAGATGATCCGTCTCGCGCAAGACCTCGCCGAGATCGCTCAGCGTCGCCTCGCCGCACGCCATGCGCGCGAGCGTCTCGGCGATGTGCGTCGTTTCCTGAAACGGTGTCGTCGGTGGGGCGCGCGTCGTTGGCCATGGTACTTCGATGCTCACACGCCGCCGCGCGGACCACCAAGCACGAATCGTCACGACGCGGGTCACTGGGTACTTCGTTCCGCGCGCGGAAAGGTTTTCCGGGTGCGCTACCCGCGCGCCGCGTCCATCAGCGGCTTCTGCTGGCCCCCGTCGATCTCGATCATCGTGCCGTTCACGAAGTGCGCGAGGGGCGACGCGAGATAGACGCAGAGGTTCGCGACCTCGTCCACTTCCGCGATCCGGCCGAGCGGGATGCTGCGCGGCGCGAGCTGATCGGCCTGCTCGTAGGTGAGCTTCATGTCGCGCGCCATGGCCTTCACGAGACCATCCCACCGCTCGGTCCGCACGGGGCCGGGATTGACGGCGACGAACGTGATGTGGTGCTTGCCGTACTGTCCCGCGAGCGCCTTCGTCAGGTTCTGGCCGGCGGCGTTGCACGCGCCCGGCACGATCTCCCAGTACGAGTCCTTCACGCCGTCGTTGCCGATCAGGTTCAGCACGCGGCCGCCGCCCTGCGCCTTCATGATCGGCAGCGCCTTCTGCAGGCAGCGCACGTAGCCCATGAACTTGAGCTGCAGGCCCTGCTGCCACGCGTCCTCGTTCAGCGACTCGATCACCCCGCCGGGCGCGGACCCGGCGTTGTTGACGAGGATGTCGAGGCGGCCCAGCTGGCGCGCCGCCGTCTCGACGAAGGTGTGCGCGTCGGCGGCCCTGGTGAGGTCGGCGGGAATCGCGAGCACGCGCCGGCCGGACTCCTTGCGGATCTCCTCGGCCGCGACCTCCAGCGCCTCCTTGTGCCGCGCGCAGATCGCGACGTCGACGCCTTCGAGCGCGAGCCCGCGCGCGATGCCTCTGCCGATGCCCATGCTGCCGCCGGTCACCACCGCCGTCTTGCCCTTGAGTTGCAGGTCCATGCGTCACCCCTTTCGTGCGAGATTCTACCGAAAGGAGCGCTGATGCCGATCGACGTGCACGCCCACTACGTCCCCGCGACGCTCCTCGATCGGCTCGAGCAGGACGGCGCACGGTTCGGGATCTCGATGGTCGAGACCGAGCCGGCCTGTCGCGTCGTGCGCTTCGGGTACGGCGTCACGCTGCGGCCGTTCTTCGCGAAGCTCACCGAAGAGCCGGCGCGCAGGCTCGCGAGCATGGACGCCGCGGGCATCGATCGCCAGCTGCTGTCCACGTGGTGCGACGTCTTCGGCTACGGGCTCGACAAGGCCCACGGCATCGCGTGGCATCGCGCGCTGAACGAGACCCTCGCCGCATTCGTGCAGCGGCACCCGTCGCGCTTCTCGCTGCTGGCGTCCGCGTTCCTTCCGGACGCCGCCGCCGCCGCGCGTGAGCTGGAGCACGCGGTCACGACCCTCGGCGCCGTGGGCGCGATCGTCTCGTCGAACGTCGAGGGGACGAACCTCGGCGAGCAGCCGCTCGACGAGTTCTGGGCGGCGGCCGTCCAGCTCGGCGTTCCGGTCTTCGTACACCCGACGCAGCCGAACCCGACGCCGCGCACGCGCGGCTTCGCGCTCAACACGATCGCGCAGTACACCTTCGACACGACGCTCGCGGTGGGCTCGCTGATCGGCGCGGGTGTGCTGGACCGGTTCCCCGCGCTCCGCCTGATCCTCGCGCACGGCGGCGGCACGTTCCCGTACCTGGCGGGACGCTTCGACTGCATGTTCGAGCGCACGAAGATCCGGACGGCGTCGCCGCCGTCGGCGTATCTGGACCGGCTCTTCTACGACACCCTGCTGCACGACGCGGCGGCGCTGCGCTACCTCACGAGCCGGGTCGGCGTCGATCGCCTGGTGATCGGCACCGACGAGGGCTTCCCGCCGGCAGACTACGATCCGCTGGGCAGTCTCCGCCGCGCGGGCTTCACCGACGACGAGGCGCGGCGCATCGCAGAATCAAATCCGCGAAGCCTCTTCACACGCCTCCCGTAAGCCTCACGCAACAAGAGAAGCGTTTCCTCGGGAACCGCCGGCCACGTCTGACCGTTCGTGGGATGTCCCCACCGTTCACGTTCCGCCACCGGTCTCGCAGAGGGAGGCGTCCCATGAGCAAGCGTTGGCTCTTCGTGGTGTTCCTTGGCGTCCTCTTCCCCGTGTCGGCGCTCGCCGAGGACAGCCTCGCGAGATTCGAGGGAGGGATCGGCGTCGTCCCCGTCCGGGCAGGCCCGGCCGCCAACACCGTCAGAGGCATCAACCCCGGCGGTCAGCCGTGGGTGATCGCGGACCTGAGCGCCGACGTCAAGACCGATGGCCGCATCTCGGTCGATGGCCGCGGCGTGCTCCTGGGCGGTGGCGACAACATCGGGACGACGGGCAACCAGATCGTCGGGGCCACGCTGTTCTGCGTCAACGACGGCAACATCCAGCACAAGTCTCCCGCCGTCCCTCTCGAGCCCAATGGGGACTTCCGGATCGATGGCGCGCTCTCGCCGGCGCCACCAGTTCCTTGCACCAATCCCGTGCTGTTGATCCGGGGCGGCGGCGGCGAGGGCAACTGGTTCGCCGCCGGAATCCCGAAGCTCGAGTAGCGCGGCACTCGCGGAGGGCCTCGATGCACTCGGGGCCCTCCCCCGAGTCACACGTTCGTGACGATCGACGCGGGCTCTTCGCTCAGCGCGCGCTCGAGCGCGACCGCGAGGGCGCTGTCGTGCTCGTGCGACATCGCGAAGATGCGGCACTGCGCGACCTTGCCCGGGAGGTACTTCAAGAGCTCGGTGAGCGGCTCGGCGGTGACTTCGTTCTTGCGCTCGTCGTAGACGTAGATCTGGCGGTCGCCCATCTTGAGGATGTTGAGCGGGCGCGGGTCCTGCAGCGCCATGTCGATGCGGAACGGGAACTCTTTCAGGCGCGCGGGGAGGAAGTGACGCACGCGCGACTCGACCTCCTCGGTCTTGAGGAACCCCTGCCCGCGCTGCTGCTCGAACATCGGCAACACCACCTCGTGCGACATCCGCCACTTGAGCTTGCGCTCCAGGATCTGCGCCCACTCCGCGCCGAGCGCTTTCTTCTCCGGCTCGCTCGCGTCGTGCCAGCGGCCGACCTCCTCCAGCAGCGTCCACTCGGTCACGTGCAGGTAGGGATGCAGGTCCTGGCGCAGATCGAAGGGGAACGCGAGCTTCATCGTGTCGCGGAAGATCTCCTTGAGGTGCAGGTCGATCCCGCGCGTGGTCCGGTGGTAGTACACGTTCGTGTACATGTAGAAGCGGGCGTTGAGGAACATGATGAACGCCTGCAGCCCGCTGCGGTCGAGCGTCAGCCCCTTCTCCGAGAAGAACGAGTAGTAGATGATCCGCTCGATGTCGATCGGGCCGATCGCGACCCCGCACATGTACGAGTCGCGCAGCACGTAGTCCATGTTGTCGGCGGTGTACACGCCCGACAGCAGCGGCTTGAGGAACGGCAGCCACCGCGGATGCGATTCCAGCGGCGTCGTGTAGCTCTTGCCCATCAGGTAGCAGATCCACTCGGGATCGATCGCCTCGTTCGCCTCGAACGCGCCGTTCGGGCTCCGACGCAGCCCGCGCAGCACGTCGCCGAGCGCCTCGCGGATGATCCGCTGGCCGACGAGCTCGTGCGTGAGGTCGTAGTCGACGAGGAAGTTGTCGTCGAAGAAGTGGCCGAACGGGCCGTGCCCGATGTCGTGCAGCAGCCCGGTCATGCGCAGCAGCTCCTCGAGCAGCGGCGCCGACGGCCCGTCCGGGAAGATCGCCTTCAGCGAGGGATAGAGCTGAGTCGCGAGGCGGCCCGCGAGGTGCATCGCGCCGAGCGAGTGCTGGAACCGGCTGTGCTCCGCGGCGGGAAACACCCACCGCGCCGACTGGAGCTGCGGGATGCGGCGCAGGCGCTGCACCCACGCCGTGTCGATGACGTCCTGCTCGGTCGCCTCACCGGGGACCGCGCCGGGCCGCGTATAGAGGATGTAGCGATGGATCGGATCGGCGATGAGCGCGCGGCCGCCATACGTGTCCGCGGCGCCCTTCATGCCTCCGCGGCGGCCGTGACTGCTCAGGGGCGCGGGCCGGTCAGCGCGCGATGGCGATCCATCGACTGCACCGGAATCACCACCACGCGGTTGTCGCGCTGCACGGACACCTTGATGACCTCGCCCGCGCGGTTCTTCCACAGCGCCTCGTAGAACTCCTCCTGCGACTTCACGTCGACGCCGTTGACGCCGACGATGCGGTCGCCGCGCTGGAAGCCCGCCTGCGCCGCCGGCCCGATCGGCGAGAAGCCGTTGACCGTGATGCCGTCGCGATCCGCGGAGGTGTAGAGGCCGAGCCACGGGCGCGGCGTGCGGCTCTGCACGCGGCCGCTCGCGATGATCTCGTCCTTCACGGGCAGGAAGCGCTCGAGCGGGATGAACATGTTCGTGTACGGCGGCTCGCCGAGACGCAGGGAGCCGATGGCCACCACCTCGCCGCGGTCGTTGACGAGCGCGCTCCCGCCCCACTGCGGGCTCGCGGGCGAGACGATGAACGCGCGCTCCAGCATGTACTCCCACGACGCGCTGAAGCGCCGCACCGACTGGACGGCGCCGGTGATGTGGATCAGGTCGTTGTCCTCGTCGACGCCGACCGTGCCCGTCAGCGTGCCCACCGCGATGTCACCCGACTGCCCCACCGCCGCCGCCGTCCAGCCCTCGCCGTCGAGCTTCACGACGCCGAGCCCGGAATCGACGTCGAACCCCGTCAGGCGCGCGGACACCGTGCGGCCGTCGCGGCGGAACGCCTCGATCTCGACCGCGTCCATCAGCACGTAGCTCACCGTGACGGCATAGCCGCGCGGGTCGAAGACCACGCCGCTCGCGAAGCGGTGGACGCCGAGCCGCGCCGACGACGTCGCGTTGGCGCGCGCGCGCACCTTGAGCCCGACGATCGCCGACTCGATCTTGCGCACGTACGTCGGCACCGGCGCAGCGTCGCGCGGGTGCACGCGCGGCTCCGGCGTGCGCGGCACGGCGAGCGCGGCGGCGGGCAACAGCGCGAGAGCGACGAGCGCCTGGACGAGCCTGCGCGTCATGGAGCCTCCCCGGAGCCTCATCGGTGCGCGTACTGCTGACGATAATAGGCCTGGAACTGGCCCGACTTCAGCGGGCGCCACCAGGCCTCGTTGCGCTTGTACCAGTCGACGGTCGCGGCGAGCGCGTCCGTGAACCGATGCCGCGGCGTCCAGCCGAGCGCTCGAATCTTCGTCGTGTCCACCGAGTAGCGGCGGTCGTGCCCGGGCCGGTCCTTCACGGGACGGATGAGCGTCTCGGGCTTGCCGGTGAGCCGGAGGATGTCGCGCGTGACCGCGACGTTCTCCACCTCGTGACCGCCGCCGATGTTGTAGACCTCGCCGTCGCGCCCCTGGCGCAGCACGAGGTCGATCGCCTCGCAGTTGTCGAGCACGTAGAGCCAGTCGCGCACGTTCCTGCCGTCGCCGTAGAGCGGCAGCGGCTCGCCGTCGAGCGCGTTCGTCACGAAGAGCGGGATGACCTTCTCGGGGTACTGGTACGGGCCGAAGTTGTTGGACGACCGCGTGATCACCACGGGCGTCTTGTGCGTGTGCACGTATGCGAGGGCCAGCAGATCACCGGCCGCCTTCGCCGCGGAGTACGGGCTGGTCGGCGCCAGCGGCGCGTCCTCCGCCGCCGAGCCCTCCGCGATGCTGCCGTAGACCTCGTCGGTGGAGATGTGGAGCAGGCGCGCGATCTCCAGCGCGCGGACGGCCTCGAGCAGCGTGTAGACGCCGTGGACGCCCGTGCGCAGGAACGCGTCGGGATCGAGGATCGAGCGGTCGACGTGCGACTCCGCGGCGAAGTTGACCACCGCGTCCACGCCGCGCGCGACCTCGCGCACGAGCGCGGCGTCGCAGATGTCGCCCTTCACGAACGTGTGACGGGCCTCGCCCGCGAGGCCGGCGAGGTTCGCCGGATTCCCCGCGTACGTCAGCTTGTCCAACGTGAGGATGCTGTCATCGGGATACTTCGACAGCACGTGGCGGACGAAGTTGGAGCCGATGAAGCCCGCCCCGCCGGTGACGAGCAGCTTCACGGAGCTAGCCTCGCGTCACGTCCCAGACGTCGGCGCCGAGGTAGTCCCACGGCAGCCGCCCCTCGTCGCAATCGGAGGGATCCGGCGAGAAGTGGAGGTCCGTGAAGTAGATGATGCGGGCCGTCGCCGGCCCCAGGTTGCGCGCGCCGTGCGCGACGCCGGGCGGGATGCGCACGAGGCGCGCCGCGCCGCTGCCGAGCACGAGGCGCATCGTCGCGCCCTCGGTGCGTGAGCCCTTCCGCACGTCGACGAGGACGAGCAGCACGCGGTCGCTCGGCGGCACGAACCACACGTCCGTCTGGCGCGTGTGGAGGTGGAACGCCTTGATCGCGCCCGGCTCGATCTCGCTGAAGTTGATCTGCCGCAGCGTGAATCCGGACAGCCCCTCGGGCGCGCCGTCGACGAGACGCGCGAGCTCGGTCATCGAGCCGCCGTCGTCGTGGAAGCGCTTGAGCTCGACGATCTGCACGCCCTCGATCGCCGGGCGCGGCGCGTACGACTGCATCTCGAAGACGCGCTTGGCCTGCGGCGAGAGGTCCATCGCTAGTTCGCCTCGACGAGGCGCAGCAGATACTGCCCGTAGGAGTTCTTGCGCATCGGCTCGGCGATGCGCAGCACGTCGAGCGCCGTGATGTAGCCCATCTTGAACGCGATCTCTTCGAGGCACGCCACCATGAGGCCCTGCCGCTCCTCGATGGTCTGGATGAACGTCGACGCCTGCAGCAGCGCCTCGTGCGTGCCGGTGTCGAGCCACGCGATGCCGCGGCCGAGCCGCTCGACGTGCAGGTCGCCGGCCGCGAGATACGCCGCGTTCACGTCGGTGATCTCGAGCTCGCCGCGCCCCGACGGGGTGAGACCCGTCGCGATGTCGACGACGCGGTTGTCGTAGAAGTAGAGGCCGGTCACCGCCCACGGCGAGCGCGGCTTCGCCGGCTTCTCTTCGAGGCTGACCGCCTGCCCTTCCGCGTCGAACTCCACCACGCCGTAGCGCTCGGGATCGCGGACCCAGTACGCGAACACCGTCGCGCCGCGCTCTTCGCGCGCCGCGCGCCGGAGGATCAGCGGAAATCCGGCGCCGTAGAAGATGTTGTCGCCAAGTGCGAGCGCCACGTGATCGCGGCCGATGAAGCGCCGGCCGATGATGAACGCCTGCGCGAGCCCCTCGGGCCGCGGCTGGACGTCGTACGCGACGTCGAGGCCGAGCTGGCGGCCGTCGCCGAGCAGACGCTGAAACGATGCCTGGTCTTCCGGCGTCGTAATGACGAGGATCTCGCGGATGCCGGCCAGCATCAGCGTCGAGAGCGGGTAGTAGATCATCGGCTTGTTGTAGACAGGGACGAGCTGCTTGCTCATGGCCAGCGTCAGCGGATAGAGGCGGGTCCCGGAGCCTCCGGCGAGGATGATGCCCTTCATGAGACGGTGTTCGAGTATAGCAGCGGCATAGTAAGATCGCGTACATGAAGACGCTGAAGGAGATGATCGCGGAGGCGCGGCAGGTCGTCCCCGAAGAGGGGCCGGACCAGCTCGAGAAGCGCCTGAAGAACGGCGAGCCGGTCGCCGTCATCGACGTGCGCGACCCCGACGAGTATCGCGACGGCCACATCGAAGCGGCGACGAACATCAGCCGCGGCTTCCTCGAGTTCCGCATCGCGGGGACGGTGGCCGATCAGAAGACACCGATCGTGCTCTACTGCCAGACCGGTCTGCGCTCCGTGCTCGCGGCCAAGCAGCTCAAGGAGCTCGGCTACGAGACGGTGATCAACCTCCAGGGCGGCTACGCGAAATGGGCGCAGTCGGGGCTTCCCGTCGTGAAGGAGATCCCGCTCACGCCCGACCAGATCCAGCGCTACAGCCGTCACTTCCTCCTGAACCAGGTCGGCGAGAAGGGCCAGGGGAAGCTCATGCGGAGCAAGGTGCTGCTCATCGGCGCGGGCGGCCTCGGCTCACCGACGGCGCTCTATCTCGGCGCGGTCGGCGTCGGCACGATCGGGCTGATGGACGGCGACACCGTCGACATCACGAACCTGCAGCGGCAGGTGCTCCACACCACGGCGGACGTCGGCAAGCCGAAAGTCGAATCCGGCACGCGCACGCTGAAGGCGCTGAACCCCGACGTCAACGTGATCTCGTTGCCGTACCGCATCACGGTCGACAACGTGATGGACGTGATCAAGGACTACGACCTCGTCGTCGATGGCTCGGACAACTTCGAGACGCGCTACCTCGTCAACGACGCGTGCTACCTCGCGGGCAAGACGAACGTGCACGGCTCGATCTTCCAGTTCGAGGGCATGGCCACCGTCTTCGCCCCGAACCAGGGCCCGTGCTACCGCTGCCTCTATCCGTCGCCGCCGCCGCCGGGCCTCGTCCCCTCCTGAAGCGAGGCCGGTGTCCTGGGCGTGCTCCCAGGAGTGATCGGGCTGGTGCAGGCGACGGAAACGGTGAAGCTCGTCCTCGGGCTCGGCGAGCCGCTGATCGGCCGCCTGCTCACCTACGACGCGCTCGGCATGCGCTTCCGCGAGGTGAAGCTCCGTCGCGATCCGAAGTGCCCGCTGTGCGGCACGTCGCCGACGATCAAGGATCTCTCGATCCACCACGCGACGAGCGACACCTGCGCCACCGAGCCGGCCGGCGCGAGAGGCTAGTCGATAACCACCGTCCTGCTGTGGAACGACGAGCCGCAGCCGTATCTCGCCGCCGCTGAGGCGGCGGGCCTCACGCGCGAGCTCGAGTTCGTCGTCGCCCCCTTCCCGGCCGAGCCCGACGACGCGCTGCTCGCGCGGGCCGACGTGCTGCTCGCGTGGCGCCCGCCGAAAGCGATGGCGACGCGCGCGCCGCGCCTCACCTGGGTGCAGTCGCTCACGGGCGGCATGGATCAGTGGCTCGCGTCACCCGACGTCCCGCCAAAGGTGACGCTGACCTGCGCGCGAGGGACGCACCGGCTGCAGATGCCGGAGCACATCCTGGGCGCGCTCTTCCTGATCACCAAGCAGTTCGGCCCGATCGTGCTCGATCAGCGCGCGCGCAAATGGACGCGGCGGATCAATCCGACGCTGGGCGGGATGACGCTCGGCGTCCTCGGGCTCGGCGCGATCGGCGCCGAGGTGGCGCGCAAGGCGAGCGCGCTCGACATCCGCGTCATCGGCACCAAGCGCGACGCGGCGAAGGTGCCCGGCGTCGAGCGTGTGTACGGACCGGACGGGACCGACGAGGTGCTGCGCGAGGCGGACTTCGTGCTCCTGCTCCTGCCGTCGACCGCCGAGACGCGCGATCTCATGAACCGCTGGCACCTCGCGCGCATGAAGCGCTCGGCATGGCTCCTCAACTTCGGGCGGGGCGACCTCGTGGTGGACGATGACCTCATCGCGGCGGTGAAGGGGAAGACGATCGCCGGCGCGGTGCTCGACGTCTTCCGCAAGGAGCCGCTCCCGTCCGAGCATCCGTTCTGGACGACCGAGGGGATCGTGGTGCTGCCGCACGTCGGTGGTCTCCACCCGACACGCGACCGCTTCGTCGCCGCGCTGTTCGTCGAGAACCTGAAGCGCTTCGCAGCCGGCCAGCCGCTCCGCGAAGTCGTCGACCGCGCGCGGGGGTACTGACCTAGCGCGCGCCGGCCAGCGCGGCCGCCGGCCGCGCGAGATCGGCGCGCAGCGGCGACGCCGAATTCCGGATCGGGCGCTCGAAGAATCGGCGTCCGCAGTCGAGGCAGCGGTACGGACGTCGCCCCCGTGACGGCGCGCAGGAGCTGCTCACGCCAGCCGAGCACCATGTCGCGAACCACGGGGGCGTTGGGACAGCGGCGGCACGGGTGCATGCGCCTCTGCGTCTTCATCGCGCGGCGTGCGTCGTCGCCAGCGTGGCGGTCAGATGTTCGATGCCCTCCGTCGCCTGGGCGGCGCGCGCACGGGCGAGAGCGAAGCGATAGATCCGCTCCGCCTCGTCCGGATACCGCGTGCGCCCGCCTGCCATGGCGTCGATCACGAGCGCGCGATCGGCGACGTCGGCAAGCGGCTGCCACTTCATCGTCCCCAGCGCGGCGCCGTAGGCTTCGCGCCACTCGTACGTCGCGCGACTGAGCGAGCGCGCGGCGATCGCCTCGTCGAGCGTCTGCAGGCGCTCGGCCCAGAGACCGGCCGCGGGCGGCTCGACGATGACGATGCGGCTCAGGCGCGCCACCGTCTGCGGGCTCGCTTCGAGCGCCATGCCGAGCGCCGCGACCGCCGCCACCGTGATCAGAGCGATTCGTCGTGTCCGGGAGAACATGATCATCTCCTCCTTGCGAGCGGGAGATGAGCGCAAAGCGGGGGCCAAACCGAACGCTCGGAGAATCAGCCACTTAGACGCCGAAATCGGGCGGACCACCCGGAGGTGGTTCGTCCTTGAACAGCGCTGACCAGCCGGTCAGGGCCCGGACGCCGCGGCGACGGCCGGGGGCAGGAACCACAGCAGGTGCCCGTCGCGCCGCGCGAGCGAGACCACGTCGACGAACGCGGCGGCGCCCGGGCTGAACGAGAGCGGGTCGCTCGAGCTTCCGCGGATCAGCTCGGCCAGGAGGCCGGACATCGTCGGCTCGTGGCCCACGAGCGCGACCGTCGTCGCGTGCTCGTGCAGCGACAGCGCGTCGAGAATCACCTCGACGCTGCCCGAGGCGAGCGCGTTCTCCGGCGTCACGCTGAGGTCGCCCCACGCGGCGGCGAGGAGCGCGGCGGTCTGGCGCGCGCGGAGCAGCGGGCTCGAGAGGACGACCTCGGGCACCGGCACCAGGCGCGCGAGGCCGCGCGCGGCGGCACCGAACCGGCGCTCTCCCTCGGCGGTGAGCGCGCGGCCGCGATCGCTCCCGCCGGCGGCCGCGGGCATCGCTTCCGCGTGGCGCACGATGAGCAGGCGCATGCAGGACTACAATAGCCGCCCGTGCTCCTGACCAACGGCCGAATCCACACCCTCGACGCCGAGGACACCGTCGTCGATACCCTCGTCATCCGCGACGGGCGCGTCGCGTTCGCGGGGCGCGGCACCGAGGTCAACGCGGTGCCCGGCGAGCCGGTGCTCGATCTCGGCGGCCGCGCGGTCCTCCCCGGGCTCGTCGACGCGCACGCGCATCTCGCGATGCTCGCGAAGACGCGGCTCGAGCTGCGCGTGGCGCATCTGCCGTCGGAAGACGCCGCCGCGGCCGTCGTCGCCCACGGCGCCCGCACGGCGAGCGCCGGTGAGTGGCTGATCGGGCGCGGATGGGACGAAACGCTGTGGCCGGGTCGCGCGCGTCCCACACGCGCAACGCTCGATCGCGCGGCGCCCGGCAATCCGGTCGCGCTGACGCGCGTGGACGGGCACGCGACGTGGGCGAACTCCGCGGCGCTGCGCGCGGCCGGCATCGACCGCCATGCCGGTGATCCGGCCGGCGGGCTCGTCGTGAAGGACGCGGCCGGCGAGCCGACGGGCATCCTCGTCGACGCGGCGCAGGATCTCGTGCGCGCCGTGATCCCCGCGCCGTCCGAAGAGCGCTTCGAGCGCGCGGTGCTGGACGCGCTCGCCGAGTGTGTCGCGAAGGGGCTGACCGGCATTCACGAGATGGGCGTCGATCTCACGACGCTCGGCGCGTACCGGCGGCTCGTCGAACGCGGCCGCTTTGCGCTCCGCAACTACGTCGCGGTCAGCGGCAGGAAGGCGTGGGCGGAGTATCGCGAGCGCGGGCGCGAGACGATCGGCGACGGCCGCGTCGTCGTCGGCGCGCTCAAGCTCTGGCTCGACGGCGCCCTCGGCTCGCGCGGCGCCGCGCTGCACTCGCCGTACTGTGATGCGCCCGGCAACCTCGGCCTCGTGCTGATCCCGCCCGACGAGCTGCTGCGTCTGCTCGGCGAAGCGCGCGACGCCGGATTCCAGGCGTGCGTCCACGCGATCGGCGATCGCGCGAACACGCTCGCGCTCGACGCGATGGAAAAGACGGGCGTGGCCGGACGTCGGTTCCGGATCGAGCATGCGCAAGTGCTGATGCCCGCCGACATCCCGCGCTTCGCACGGCTCGGCGTGCTCCCGAGCATGCAGCAGACGCACTGCACGTCCGACATGCGATGGGCCGCCGAGCGGCTCGGCGCCGAGCGCCTGCCCGGCGCGTACGCGTGGCGCTCGCTGCTCGAGACCGGTACGATCATCGCCGGCGGCTCGGACTTCCCCGTGGAGGACGCGAATCCGTTCCACGGCCTGCACGCGGCGGTGACGCGGCGTCCGCTCGACGGCGATCATCCGGGCTGGCAGCCCGAGCAGCGCATGACGCGCGTCGAGGCGGTGCGCAGCTTCACGAGCTGGAACGCGTGGGCGGCGGGACAGGAGGCCGAGCTCGGCTCGCTCGAGCGCGGCAAGCGGGCGGATCTCGTGGTGCTCTCGGACGACGTGATGACGTGCGACGAAGCGAAGATCAAGACGATCGCGCCGGTCATGACGCTGGTCGGCGGCGCGACCGTATTTTCGAGAGAGGAGTTCTCGTAATGGCACGGATGACCGGTGGCGAAGCGCTCGCGAAACAGCTCGCGATCGAAGGCGTCAAGGTGATATTCGGAGTCCCCGGCGTGCAGCTCTACGGCGCGCTGGCCGGGCTCCGCGACGAAGGCAAGATCCGCTTCATCACCACGCGCCACGAGCAAGCCACGAGCTACATGGCGGACGGCTATGCGCGGGCGGGCGGCGGCATCGGCGTCGCGCTGGTCGTCCCGGGCCCCGGCCTCTACAACGCCGGCGCCGGGCTCTCGACCGCCTACTCCGCGTCCTCACCCGTGCTGATGATCTGCGGCCAGGTGCCCCGCGCGCAGATCGGCAAGGACATCGGCGTGCTGCACGAGATCAACGAGCAGCTCGACGCGATCAAGCCGGTCACCAAGTGGCGCAAGCGCGTGCTGCAGGCGCACGAGGTGCCCGGGCTCGTGCACGAGGCGTTCGAGCAGCTCCGCACCGGCCGGCCGCGTCCGGTGCACATCGAGATGCCGCCCGACACGATGGAAGAGGAAGGCGACGCGGAGCTGCTGCCGCCCAGCACCGCCGAGCGGAAGGCCGCGTCCGCATCGGACATCGAGCGCGCCGCCGAGATGCTCCTCGCCGCGCACCGCCCGGCCATCTACGCCGGCGGCGGCGTGCTGCTGTCGGGCGCGCAGGAGGCGCTCGCGGCCATCGCGGACTATCTGCAAGCGGGCGTCGCGACCTCGGCGGAGGGCAAGGGCGCGGTCAGCGACGACAACGACCTGTCGCTCGGCGCGGCGCTGTGGAAGAACAGCAAGCTGCGCGCGTACCTCGACCGCGCGGACGTCGTCCTGGCCGTCGGCTCGCGGCTCGCGGTCGCGGGCTTCCAGCCCGACCAGCAGGTGATCCACCTCGACGTCGATCCCGAGGAGATCGGCCGCAACCACAAGAAGAGCTTCGGCCTCGTGGGCGACGCGAAGAAGACGCTCGAGGCGCTCATGGAGCGGCTGCGCAAGGGGGCGCCGCCGCGCGCGACGCGCAAGGACGAGCACTCGACGCTGCGCGAGGAGATCGTCCTCGACGACACGCTGCAGCCGCAGTCGCAGATCCTCAGGTCGCTGCGCGCGGGCGTGCCCGAAGACGGCGTGTACGTGTCGGGCATGACGCAGATCGGCTACTACTCGCGGCCGTTCTGGCCGGTGACGCGCGCGCGGACGTTCTTCACCTCGTCCTACTCCGGCAACCTCGGGTACGAGTTCCCGTTCGCGCTCGGCGCGAAGGTGGCGCGCCCCGACAAGGCGGTCGTCGCGTCGGTCGGCGACGGCGGCTTCATGTACAACTGCCAGGAGCTGTCGACCGCGGTGAGCGAGAAGATCAACGTCGTCACCGTCGTCTTCAACGACAACGCGTTCGGCAACGTCGCGCGCGACCTCGACGAGACGTGGGGCGGCGCCTGGAAGGCCGACCTGAAGAACCCCGACTTCGTGAAGTTCGCGGAGTCGTTCGGCGTGACGGGGATGCGCGCGAAGAAGCCGACGGACGTCGGCACGCTCGTGCGCGACGCGATCCAGCTCGACCGTCCGGTGCTGATCGACGTGCCGGTGGGCCGGATGCCGCGCCCGCCGTTCTTCATGCAGCTCCGCGCGCCGGCGAAATACCGGAAGAGCTAGGCCGGCAGGACCTCGAATCGCGGCAGCCACTCCATCGGCACGAGCTTGCGGTGGAGTGGATCGACGTTCAGCGCCAGGCCTTCGAGCGTGTATGCGCCGAGCAGTGGTTCGGTGTCCGGCTCCGCGAACAGCACGAGCGTGATTTCCGTTCGGTCGCCGACGCGGACCCACATGTGGCCGATGTCGTTCTCGCCCACACGCCCATCGGCGAGCATGAACCGCTCGCGCTTGTGTGGCCTGATGCCGAGCGACTCCAGGAGTGGGCGGGGAACGTTCGTATAGAACGCGCCCGTATCGACCCACGCGGTGAGCCGCTCGACGCGGCTCCACTGCAGATCGCTCACCTCGATCGGCACCTTGAACACACCCATCGACGCCCTCCCAGCGTGATCAGACGCGAGGTCGAGACGGCCGTCAAGTGTGAGACTCTTCAGACATCAACACGTGAGTGGAGGGACGACGTGATCAAGCGCATCGGGATCATCGGCGCGGGCGCGATCGGGAGCGTGGTGGGCGGCTTTCTCACGAAGGCGGGACGCGACGTCACGCTGATCGACCAGTGGCCGGAGCACATCGAGACGATCAGGAACAAAGGCCTGCACCTCTCCGGCACGCCGGGCGACTTCGTCGTCCCCGTGAAGGCCCTGCACATCCACGAGCTGCAGAGCGTGCGCGAGCCGTTCGACGCCGTGTTCATCGCGGTGAAGTCGTACGACACCGAGTGGGCGACGGCGATGGCGCTGAACTATCTGACACCCGACGGCGTGGTCGTCGACTTCCAGAACGGGATCAACGACGAGCGCGTGGCCGCGGTCGCGGGCAAGCACCGCACGCTCGGGTGCGTGATCACGATCAGCGCCGGGATGTACGAGGCCGGCCACGCGATGCGCACGGACAGCGGCGACATCGGGTTCAAGATCGGCGAGCACGACGGCAGGGAGACCGCGCGCGCGAAGGAGCTGGCCGAGATCATGGGCGCGGTCGCGGGCACGAAGGTGACGACCAACCTCTTCGGCGAGCGGTGGTCGAAGCTCGCGATCAACTGCATGGCCAACCCGATCGCGGGACTGACGGGCTACGGGACGCTGCAGGTCCGCACCGATCCGAAGATCTCCGCGGTGGGCGTGCACGTCGGCGCCGAGGCGATCCTGGTCGGGCGCGCCGTCGGCCACGAGGTCGAGCCGATCTACGGCATCCCCACGCAGCGTTACGTCGACGCCTACAACGGCAAGGGCCTGGCGCCGCTGCTCGAGGAGATCGCGGACATCGCGCGCAAGCGCGGCGGCGGCCAGCCATCCCTGCTCCAGGACGTGATCAAGAAGCGCCGCACGGAGATCGACGACCTGAACGGCTACGTCTGCGCGCAGGGCAAGCAGCGCGGCGTGAAGACGCCCTACAACGACGCGGTGGTCGCGACGATCAAGGCGCTCGGCGTCGGGTTCACGCCCGACCCCAAGCACCTCGATCCCGTCATCGCGATGCTGCCGAAATAAGCGCCGGCTTCCGATCGAACCACGGCCGCGCGGCCTCGAGCTGCGCGGCCAGCCGGAACAGCGTCGCCTCGTCGCCGAAGCGTCCCACGAGCTGCGTCGCGAGCGGCAGCCCCGCCTCGCTCGTCCCGAGCGGCAGCATCATCGCCGGCTGCCCGGTCAGGTTGAACCACACGGTGAACGGCGAGAACGTGAACACGCGGCGCCAGTACTCCGCCGCGTCGTCGAGCATCATGTCGATCCACCCGAGCTTCACCGCCGGCGCCGCGAGGCCCGGCGTGAGCAGCACGTCGTGCGTCGCGTGGAACGCCGCCATCTGCCGGCCCAGGCGGTGCGCGGCCTGCGTCGCCCGCACGTAGTCGGGCCCGCTCACGCGCTGCCCGCGCTCGTACATCGCCCACGTCACCCTCTCCATCTCGTCCGCGCGCGGCCGCTTGCCGCCCGGATGTCCCTCGACGTTCACGACGGTGTTTGCCGCGATCAGCGTGAGGAACGTCGGCACGATCGCGTCGCCGTCGACCTGCGGATCCGCCTCTTCGACGTGATGGCCGAGCTCCGCGCACACGCGCGCGGTCGCGTCGAGCAGGCCGAGACTGTCGGCGCCGACCTTCGCGCCGTTCGGCGCGCGGCGCGTGAACGCGATCCTGAGCCGGCCGGGATCCGTGCCCACCTCGCCGAGATACGGGCGCGTGGGTGGCGGCGCCGCGTACGGATCGCCGGCGCCCGGACCGGCGGTGGCATCGAGCAGCGCGGCGCAGTCGCGGACGCTCAGCGTGACCGCGTGCTCCGCCGCGAGGCCGCCGAGACCTTCGCCCGTGAACGGCGTCATCGTGTTGCGGGCGCGCGTCGGCTTCAGTCCGACGAGGCCGCAGCACGCCGCCGGCGCGCGGATCGAGCCGAAGCCGTCGGTCGCGTGGGCCATGGGAACGATGCGCGCGGCCGTCGCAGCGGCGGCGCCGCCGCTCGAGCCGCCGGAGATGCGGGAGAGATTCCACGGGTTCTTCGTGGGGCCGTAGAGCTGCGGCTCGCAGGTCAGGCTCAGCCCGAGCTCGCAGGTGTTCGTGCGCCCGAAGATCACCAGCCCCGCGCGCTTGAGCCGGGTGACGTGCTCGCTGTCCCCCGCGGCGGGCGGGCTGTCGGCGAAGAACCTCGAGCCACGGGTCATGCGCACGCCCGCAAGGGAGGCCGTGAGGTCCTTCATCAGGTACGGCACCCCGCGGAAGGGGCCGGCGGGCAGACCGTCCGCGATCGCCTTGCGCGCGTAGTCCTCGAGCGGCATCACGACGGCGTTGACGGCGGGATTCCGCGCCGCGACGCGGGCCAGCGCCGCGTCGAGCAGCTCGTGGGGCGTCACGTCGCGCCGCCGCACGAGCTCGGCGAGCCCCAGCGCGTCGTATCGCTCGTACTCGGCGAATCCGCTCATTAGACTCCCTTTCAGTTCGGGCGGCGCTTCGCGAGGAAGGCGCGCGCGCCCTCCTTGAAGTCCTGGCTCAGATAGCACGACAGGATGATGTCCTCCGCGTCGTCGAGCGCGAAGTGGTCGCGCACGTGGCGGGTCGCTTCCTTCACCGCGGCCATCGTGAGCGGCGCGTGGCCGGTGAGCGTCTCGGCCTGCTCGCGCACTTTCGCCTCGAGCTCCGCGGCCGGATGGACCTCGTCCACGAGGCCGATCTGCCGCGCCTCCGCGGCGCCCACGAGCCGCGCGCGCAGCAGGATCTCGCGCGCGCGGACCATGCCCACCGTGCTCGCGAGCAGCGTGAAGCTGAACGGCGCGGTGCAGTTGCCGAGCGTGCGCGCGACCGGCGCGCCGAAGCGCGCGTGCTCCGCGGCGAAGCGGAGATCGCACGCCAGCGAGAGGAAGAGGCCGCCGCCCACGGCGTCGCCCTGCACCAGCGCGAGCGTGGGCTTCTTCAGCGCCGAGAGCCGGCGGAGCACGCGGCCGATGCGCGCCTCGTAACCGAGCGCGTCCTCGCGCGTCTCGAACGCGAGGAACTGCCGGATGTCGGTGCCGGCCGCGAAGGACTTGTCGCCCGCGCCGCGGACGACGACCACACGGACCTCGGCGTCCCCGTCGAGCCGGTCGCAGAGGTCGTGCAGGTCGTCGTACATGTCGAAGGTCATCGCGTTGCGGGCGTCCGGGCGATTGAACGTCACCCAGGCGACCTGGCCCGTGCGTTCGACCACGAGATCTCCGGCGTCGACAGCTCTCATTTGAGCCCTCCCGGGCCAGAATACGGCATGATCTTCAAAGGCACGCGCTCGGCGCGGCCGCCCCTCGAGCGGCTCGTCTTCCGGCGCCGCTTCTACCTCGAGCTCGCGCGCATCGCGCTCGCGCGCGCGCGCCACCCGCGGCGCGGCGTCTTCGTGTCGCTGATGGGCGGGATCGGCGACCTCGTCAACGCGTTTCCCAGCATCGACGCGCTCGCCGCCGCGCACGCGGTCGACATGGGCACGGGCGCGCCGCCCTATCGCACGCTGGTCGAAGCGAACCCGCACGTCGCGACCGTCTACGCCCCGTTCGTCTACAAGCCGGCGCGGCGCGCGCATCGCGCGCTCATCACGCGCGTCCTCGGCCGCTTCTACGAGCGCGTCGTCCTGCTCGACAGCGGCGACGCGCGCTGGTGGACGCGCGGCAAGCACCTCACAGCCGTCTACGCTGAAGCGTGCGGCGTGACGCCGCCGCGGGAGGGACGCATCCACCTGACCGACGCGCATCGCCGCGAGGCCGACGATCACCTCGAGCGGCTGGGCGTGCGCGAGTTCATCTACGTCGTGCAGCTCGTGCGCGGGCGCCGCGCGTTCCGCTCGTGGCCGCTCGCGCACTATCACGCGCTGTACGAAGCGCTGCGCGCGCGAACGGATCTGCCGATCGTCGTCGACACGACCGGCTCGGACGAGACGGCGCTACCGCCCTTCTGCCGGCCGCTCGGTCGGCTCGGGATCCTGCCCGCGTGCGCCGCCGTCGGACGCGCGCGGCTCTTCATCGGCCCCGACACCGGGCTCACGCACGTCGCCGGCGCGCTCGGGACGGCGACGGTCGCCATTCACCTTGGATTTCCGCCGGAGTCCTGTGCTGCCCGGGGGCCCCGGGTCGAGGTGGTCGCGCAGTCGGAACCCTTCGCGGACCCGGCGCTCACGACGCCAGCCCAGGTCCTCGTCGGGGTCGACCATCAGCTTCAGCACAGATCCTGAGCGACGCGGAACGCACGCTCGGCGAGCTCGTGGTCGCCGAGGCGAGCGAACGCCTCCGCGATCCGGCGAACGCCGGCCGCCGAGTACTCGGCGCGCGCGCGGACCAGGGCCGCGAGGTACACGCGCCGCGCGTCCGCACGGAAGTCCACGGCCGAGCCCATCGCCGCGTCGATCCGTGCGGCGGCGTCTCCGACGGCGAGCAACGCTTCCCACCGGCCGCTCCTGAACGCTTCGCCGTGCGCCTCGTGCCACTCGTAGAAGGCCTGGCTCATGGTGCCGGCGGCGAGCGCGTGGTCGACGAGGGTCAGCCGGTACACCCACGGTGCCTGCGGATCGAGTTCCTTGGTCATCATTCAGTCGTCCTCCTGCGCCGTCTCTAGCGCAAGGGGCGAGCCAGACCAGGGATTCATGAAATCAGATAGTTATGAGTCACGCTCGCCCTGCCCACCGCTCAGGTGGTCAAGGTCTGAATAGCTCGGACCACCCCGCTGGACAGGGGGCACTGGCGTGACGTGGTCACTGGCGTGACGTGGTCACTGGCGTGACGTGGTCACCAACGTATAGTCCGGGCATGAGCCGGGTGGTGGGACGCGCGCTGACGCCGTCGCTGGTGGGCCGCTTGTCGCAGGAGGATCTCGCGAGCCGGGTGGGTGCGGCGCTGCCCCTCGTCACGGTCGACGGTGACGGCCGGCCGCACCCGATGATGGTGTCGTACCTCGAGCTGCGCGCGTACGACGCCACGACGGTGGGCCTCGTGATCCACGCCGCGAGCGACAGCGCGCGGAATCTCGAAGCGCGTGACGTCGCGACGTTGCTCATCGTCGAGCCGGACGTGGTCGCGTACGTGAAGCTGCGCCGCGTCGACGGTCCGTTGCCGGTCGTGGAGGACCCGCGGCTCGCCTACTTCCTGCTCGGCGTGGAGGAGGTGCGCGAAGACGCGGCGTCGCCGGAGGAAGGAAGCGCGCGGATCGTGGCCGGGCTGCGCTTCGCGCCGGTGGTGCCGCTCGACTCGGCGTGGGCGCGGGTGACGCTCGCGGCGGTGGCAAGGCCGCGGGCGCGCGTGTAGGCGCGCGCCCGCGGCGCGGAGCTACTTCTTGTCGTCCGGCTCCCGGTAGCGGCCGATCTCCACTTCCACCTCGCTCGGCTTGCCGTCCCTCAGGACGACCACACGGACGCGCTTGCCGACCGGCGACGCCGAGACGATCCGCTGCAGGTCGCGCGGCGTGTTGAGCGTGGTGCCGTCGATGGCGGTGATGACGTCGTTGGCCTTGATGCCGCCCTTCTCCGCGGGCTCGCCGGGCACCACCGAGCGAATGAGGACGCCGCGCGCTTCGGTGAGCTTCAGCCGGGCGAGGTCGTCGTCGGTGATCTCGGCGATGCTGACGCCGAGCCAGCCCCACTCGACCTTGCCCTTCGACGCGAGCTGCGGCACCAGGACCTTGAAGAGGTTCGACGGGATCGCGAACCCGATCGAGCCGTTGCGCGCGGCCATGCTGTTCACGCCGACCACTTCGCCGGCCATGTTCACGAGCGGGCCGCCGGAGTTGCCGGGATTGATCGCCGCGTCGGTCTGGATGAAGTCGAAGCCCGCCGCCGCCGCGCTGAGCGGTGTGCCCTTGCGGCTGACGATGCCGAAGCTCACGGTCTGCTCGAGACCGAAGGGGTGACCGAGGGCCAGCACGAACTCGCCGACGCGCACCTTGTTGGAGTCGGCGAACCGGAGGGTGGGCAGCTTCTCGACGCCGTCGATCTTCACCAGCGCCACGTCGACCCGGTTGTCGCGCCCGATCACCTTGCCTTGAAAGCGGCGGCCGTCGAACAGGCGCACCTGGATCCAGTCCGCGCCTTCGACGACGTGCGCGTTGGTGACGATGAGCCCATCGGGCGTGATGACGAACCCGGACCCGCTCGAGCGCCGCGGCTCGGTCGGCGTCTCGGAGTCGTCCTTGTCCTTGGTCGCCGGCCGGCGCACGCGCACGTGCACGAGCGCGGGCTTCAACCGATCCGCCAGGTCGGCGAGCAGATCGTTGAAGCGAGCCAGCTCGGGGGGCGCTGTCAGGACCGTCGGCGACTCCTGCCAGCTGAACGTCACCCCGCCCGGATCAGAGGCCGTGGCGGGCGCAGCGCACCCGAAAAGTGAGAGCGCGAGGACGAGCCCGATCACAGAATTCATCGACCGCCGCATCAATCAACCTCCTTCGGACACGGAGCGGACCGAGTATAGCGCCAACCGTTTACTCGGCCACGTCCTGGCGCCGCGTTAGCGACTGAGCTCCCTGACCAGGTGGCCGAGCTCGGGGAGGAGGAGCTTTTCGAGGGCCAGGCGGCAGGCGTTGGGGGAGCCCGGGAGGGAGACGATGATCCGGCCCCGGGCGATGCCGAGCTGGGCCCGGGAGAGCATCGCGGCCCCGCCGACTTCCTGGTAGGAGAGCATCCGGAAGAGCTCGCCGAACCCGGGCAGCCGCTTGTCGAGCATGGCCTCGACCGCTTCGAACGTGGAGTCGCGCGACGTGATGCCGGTGCCGCCGGTCATCACGACCGCGCGGACCGCGTCGTTGGCACACGCCTCGCGGATCACGCGCTGCACCTCGGTCGGCTCGTCGCGGACGATCTCCGAGCCGACCACCTGATGGCCGGCCCCGCTCAGCAGCTCGCGGATGAGCTTGCCCGAGGTGTCGGTCTCAGGCGTCTTCGAGTCGGACACGGTCAGCACCCAGCATCCGATCGACTTCGGCGCGGTCGCCTTGTGCTCTTTCGGCGTCGACGCGGGGTCCATCATCCGCCGTAAGCCTTCTCGAGGATCTCGACGAGGTGGAGGACCGCCACGTCGCGTCCGCGCTCGCGCAGCCCCTGCTGGATCTGAAGGATGCAGCCCGGATTCGCGGTGACGACCGCCTGCGCGCCGGTGCTCTCGACGTGACCGACCTTGCGCGCGAGCAGGCGCGCCGCCATCTCCGGCTGCGTGAGGTTGTAGATCCCGGCGGAGCCGCAGCACCAGTCGGCCTCCGGCAGCTCGACGAGCGTGAGGCCCGGCACCTGCGCGAGGAGCTGGCGCGGCTCCTTGCGGATCTTCTGGCCGTGCACGACGTGACAGGGGTCGTGATACGTCACCGTCATCGGCGCCGGGCGCAGCGGACCGCGGAGCGGCGCCTTCGCGAGCAGCTCGCTGATGTCCTGCACGCCCGCGGCGAAGCGCCGCGCGCGCCCGGCCCACGCGGGATCGTCGGCCAGCAGCGCGCCGTACGCCTTCATGTGGGCGCCGCACCCCGACGTGTTCACGACGACCGCGTCGGCGCGCGCGGCCTCGAACACCCCGATCGTCTCCTTCGCCATCGAGAGCGCGCGCGCGTGGTCGCCGCCGTGCGCGTTGAGCGCGCCGCAGCAGCCTTGCGCCTGCGGCACGACGAGCTCGTACCCGTTCTTCGCGAGGATCCGCGCGGTCGCGCGGTTGTGCGCGCCGAACACGACCGACTGCACGCAGCCGGTCAGCAGCGCGACGCGCCCGCGCCGCTCGCCTTCGGCGGGAATGTGCGCGGGCAGCGGCGCGCGATCGACCGCGCGCGGCAGCGACGGCAAGAGCGCTTCCCACGCGGACAGCGTTCCCGGCAGGCGGCTCACCAGCCCGCTGCGACGCACGAGGGCTTGCAGGCCGCTCGCCTGATAGAGGCGAAGGCCGGCGGCGGCGGCGCGAAGCATCTTCGGGTGACCCAGCAACACCCCGAAGTTCAGCCAGCGGAACGCGCGACGCACGGCGCCGCCCGGACGCTGGCGCTCGATCTCGGCCTTGGCCGCTTCGATCAATCGTCCGTACGGGACGCCGGACGGACAGGCCGTCTCGCACGCGCGACAGTCGAGACAGAGCGACAGATGCTCGACGGCCGGATCGGTCAGCGACATGCGCCCCTCCGCGAGCGCCTTGATCATGAAGATCCGGCCGCGCGGCGAGTCCATCTCGGTGCCGAGCTCGGAGAACGTCGGACAGTACGCGAGGCAGAGCCCGCAGTGGACGCATTGATTGACGCCTTCGACCGAGAGGCCGCGGAGCGTGAGCGGCGTGTGCGCCATCAGATGCTGTCCACGAAGCGGCCGGGGTTGAGCACGTTCTTCGGGTCGAGCTCCTCCTTGATCCGCCGCATGATCCGCCCGGCCGCGCCGGCATCGTCCCAGACACCGACCGCTTCCTTCACGGCGAGCGGTGCCGTATCGAGCACCGCGAACCCGGAGCAGCCGCGCGCGATGCCGCGCCACTCGCGCAGGACGGCGGCGACCACGCCGAGATCCTGCCGCCCGTCGGCAAGCGCCAGCGACGCCGTGACGACGCCGACGCCGGCGTGCGCGCTCCACGCGGACGCCATGCCGCGTCCGCGCGCGAGCTCGCCGCCCTGCTCCATCGCGTCGGCGACCTGCGTCGGAAGCACCGAGAGGCGCATGACGGCGCACGCCGGAAACGCCGCCGCCGCCGCGCGTGCGAGGCGCGGCCACGTCTCGGCGGGAACTTCGCGAACGTCGCGGCCGCCGGTCGCCGCGACGAGACGTCCGAGCTCGCTCACCTGCCACGCGACCTGATCGGGGACGCCGTCGAAGCCGACGAGGAGCGCCGCGGACGCGCCCGCGCCGGGCGCCGGCGGGGCGCTCGCGGTGAGCGCGCGCAGCGACGCGCCGTCGAGCAGCTCGATCGCGTTCGGAATGAGATCGGACGCCATCAGCGCGCGCACGGTGGCGCCCGCGTCCTTCATCCGATCGAACGACACGGCGACGAGGCGCTCGTCGTCCGGGCGCGGACGCAGCTTGACCGTGCATTCCACGATGATCCCGAGCGTGCCGTACGAGCCGACGAAGAGCTTCGGCAGGTCGTAGCCCGCGACGTTCTTCACGACCTTGCCGCCGCCGCGCACGACGGCGCCCTCGGCGGTCACGACCGTGAGGCCGATGAGGAGATCGCGCGCGGTGCCGTAGAGCTGCCGGCGCGGGCCCGAGGCATTCGCGGCGAACACGCCGCCGATCGTCGCGCGCGTCTCGTCGGGCGGGTCGAGCGACAGCCACTGCCCGCGCTCGCGGAGGGTCGCCTGCAGCGCGGCGACCGTGCGTCCGGCCTCGACGGTGGCCGTGAGGTCGCCGGGCTCGTGCTCGACGACGCGGTCGAGACGCGTGAGCCCGAGGACGAGCCCCGCGCGCGCCGCGGCCACGCCCGCCGCCGCGGCGGTGCCGCCGCCCCACGCGATGACCGGAATCTCGGACTCCGCCGCGAGCGTGACGACCGCGCGCACTTCGTCGACGGTGCCGGGGAACACCGCGGCTTCGGGCGTGCGGCCTTCGACGACATAGGGCGAGAGATCCACGCCGGTCAGGACGTGAGGAGCGCCGACGATGCTGCGCAGCTTTTCGAGGACAGCGGGCTGCACGCGCGGCGCTTCAGAACCGCTGGGCCAGGCCCTGCTCTTCGATCGCGTGCGGCCGGTACGCGACGGCGCCCGCCTCGCCGCACGACTTCCGCGTCGGGAACACCTTGCCCGGGTTGCAGAGGCCCTGCGGGTTGAAGGCGTGCTTCAGGCGCTGCATCAGCGCGAGGTCGGCCGCGGAGAAGATGAACGGCATGAAGTCCGCCTTCTCCAGCCCGATGCCGTGCTCGCCGGAGATCGAGCCGCCCACCTCCGCGCACACCTTCATGATCTCGGCGCCCGCGGCGACGACGCGCGCCTCTTCGCCGGGCTTGCGCGGATCGTAGAGGATGTTCGGGTGCAGGTTGCCGTCGCCCGCGTGGAACACGTTGCCCACGCGCAGCCCGTGCGCGTCGACGATCTCGTTCACGCGCCGGAGCACGTACGGCAGCCGCGTGCGCGGGATCACGCCGTCCATCACCATGTACGCGGGCGAGACGCGGCCGTACGCGCCGAACGCGGACTTGCGGCCCTTCCAGAGGAGCTGCCGCTCGGCTTCGTCCTTCGCCGTGCGGACCTCGCGGGCACCGCTGTCGCGGCACGCGGCCACGATGCGCTCGGCTTGCGTCTCGATGCCGATGGCGAGGCCGTCGAGCTCGACGAGCAGCGCGGCGGCCGCGTCGCGCGGGTAGCCGCAGCCGAACGCGTCCTCGACGGCGCCGATCGTGAGCTGGTCGATCATCTCGACCGCCGCCGGCACCAGCCCGCGCGCGATGATCTCGGACACCGCGGCCGAGGCCTGGTCGACCTCGTCGAACACCGCGAGCACGGTCTTCACCGCCTGCGGCTTCTTCAGGATGCGCACGACGATCTTCGTGGCGATGCCGAACGTGCCCTCGGAGCCGACGAAGACGCCGATGAGGTCGTAGCCCTGGCTCTCGCGGGTCTTGCCGCCCAGCCACACGATCTCGCCGTCGGGCATCACGACCTCGAGCCCGAGGACGTGATTGGTGGTGACGCCGTACTTCAGCGTGTGCGGCCCGCCCGAGTTGTTCGCGATGTTGCCGCCGATGGTGCACGCCTGCTGGCTCGAGGGATCGGGCGCGTAGTAGTAGCCCTTCGGCCCGACCTTCCACGAGAGGTGCAGGTTCACGAGCCCGGGCTCGACGACCGCGAGCTGGTTGTCGTAATCGACCTCGAGCACGCGGTTCATCCGCATCAGCGAGAGCACGATGCCGCCCTCGGCGGGGAGACAGCCGCCCGACAGCCCGGTGCCGGCCCCGCGCGCGACGAACGGCAACCCTTCGCGATGGGCGAGCTTGACCACGGCGGACACGTGCTCGGCGGACTGCGGGAAGACGACGAAGTCGGCGAGCGCGCGGAAGAGCGTCAGCCCGTCGGACTCGTAGACGAGCAGCTCGTCGGGGTCGGAGAGCACGGCGCCGCGCCCGAGCATCCCTTCGAGCTCGGTGCGGAGCGCGCGCTTTCGATCGGCGGTCAGCGTGGCCATGGCGTCAGGCAGAGTATAGCGCGATGAATCACGCGGTGGCCCCGCCCGAAGTCGGCGCGCTCCTGCGCCGGCTGCTCGACGGCGCGCGCGCGATCCTCGCGCACCGCTTCGTCGGTCTGTACCTCGACGACTCGCTCGCGGAGATGAGCGACGACACGCCGTGCGGAGCGTCTTCGACGAGTGGTGGGCGCCGATGCTGGCCGACCCCGCGCATATCCGGCGCTCCGTGTTCGGCTATCGCTGCTACGCGGTGCTGACGATGTGCCGCATGCTCTACACGTTCGAGCACGGTGCGATCGTGTCGAAAACGAGCGCCGCGCAGTGGGTGCAGGCGTCGCACGACCCACGGTGGCGACCCGTGATCGACGACGCGCTCGCGTTCTCCGCCGGGAGAGCGCCCGATCTGGAGACCACGCTCGCCTTCATCCGCTACACGGGCGAGCTGCGTCCGCGCGCGTGACGCGATCTCAGGCGGCGCGACGGCGACGAAGGACCGCGCCCACGGGCTTGAGATCCGCGATGAAGCGGTCCATCTCGGCACGACGGGCCCCTTCGTCCGGGGCGCGGAGGATCGACGAGGGGCGGACGGTCGCGATCACGTACGTCGCGAGCGCCGAGACGACGAAGCGTCCGCGCTCCTTGCTCACGCGGAACTGTCGGCCGAGCAGCGTCTGCGCGGCCGTCGCGCCGAGGCAGATCAGCACGTCGGGCTTGATGAGGCCGAGCTCCGCGTCGAGCCACGGCCGGCACGCCGCGATCTCGCCCGCGTTCGGCGTGGCGTGAATGCGGCGCTTGCCGCGCGGCTCCCACTTGAAGTGCTTCACGACGTTCGTGACGTAGACCCTGCGGCGGTCGATGCCGGCCGCCTCGAGCCCGCGAGGTCTTCGTCGTTCCCCGGCTGCTCGCCGACGAGCATCACCTTCGCGTGGCGATCGCCTTCGCCGAACACGGTCTGCGTGCCGCGCTGCCAGAGGTGACGTGAAGGATCACGGAGGCCTCGTTGCCTCCATGGTACCCGGAGCGACCAGCTTGCCTAGCGCCTCCCGCCGGCCATGCGGCGGGCTTCGGGCAGCGCGCGGAGGCGTCCCATCGCGATCACGCCGAGCACGGGGCCGATCGCGAGGAACGCGAACGCCCAGCGCCAGCCGACCGCGCGCACCGCGAGCGGGATGAGCCAGATCGAGATCAGCGTGATCGAGAAGCCGACGCAGGTCTGCGTCGTGAGCGCGGTGCCGACGTACGCGGGCGGCGAGAGCTCGGTGATCGCCGTCGAGAACTGCGCGGAGTCCGCGATGACGCTGATCCCCCACACGATCGCGATCGCCAGCGTGAGCGCGGGCGCGGCCGCGAACGTGAGCCCGATCAGCGCCGCGCATGCGCCGCTCACCGCCATCGCGGCCATCGTGAGCGTCGTCCGGCCCCACCGGTCCGCACCGGCGCCGGCGGCGTAACAGCCGAGCGCCCCGGTGCCGATGACGACGAACGTCGCCGTCGCGGGATTCAACGGCGTCCCCGCGTGCGCGAAGCTCTCCGCGAGGAAGACGCCGATCCACGCCCACATCGCGTAGAGCTCCCACATGTGGCCGAAGTAGCCGAAGCACGCGAGGCGCGCGCCGCGCTCGCGGAAGACGGCCAGCGCCATGCGCGCGTCGAAGCGGGCGGACGGGAAGCGATGCGGACCTTCACGCACGATCGCCATCACGAGCACGGCCGCGAGCAACGCGAGCCCCGACGCCACCAGCAGCGTGACCCGCCAGTGCACGGCCGTCGCGCCGCGAATCAGGTGCGGGGTCGCCGAGCCCACCGTCAGCGCCCCGACGAGGATGCCGATCGCGAGACCGCGGCCCTCGCGGAACCAGGTCGCCATGATCTTCATCGCGGGCGGATACGCGCCGGCCATCGCCGCGCCGGTGACGAAGCGCAGCACCAGCGCCGGCGTCAGCGTGTCCACCCAGAGCGCGAGCGCGGCGTTGGCGAGCGCGCCGACGAGCGCGCTCGCGGCCATGAGCCGGCGTGGCGACCAGATGTCGGGGAGATTGCCGATCGCGCTGACGAGCGTGCCGACGATGAACCCGAGCTGCACCGCGAGCGTGAGCCCGGCGCGCCCGCCGTCACCGAGCGACCACTCGCGCGTGAGCGCGGGAAGGACCGCGGACGCGCTGAACCACAACGAGAAGGCGCCCAGCTCGGCGAGCGACAGGTAGGCGAGCTGCCGCCAGCGATCCGTCAACCGAGAAGGGTGTGGGCCGCGGCCGCGAGCGCGTCGGCGTCGATGCCGTACTGGCGGTAGAGATCAGCGCGCGTGCCCGACTGGCCGAAGTCGTCCGCGCCGAGCGCGATCTGCGTGACGCCGAGCGCGCCACCGAGGAAGGCGAGCGCGTGCGAGTGTCCATCGAGGGCGGAGACGACCGGGACGTCCTCTTCGTCCGCCGTCACGAGCTCGTGGAGGTAGGGGCGCGGGTTGCGGAGATCGCGATAGAGCCGATCGGAGCTCGTCACGGCGATCACGCTCGCGAAGACGCCGTCGTCCGCGAGCCGCCGCGCGGCCGCCACCGCCTCCGGCACCATCACGCCGGCGGCGAAGATGTTCACGGCGCGGTCCGGAGCGTAGCCCGCGCTCGTGCGCGCGTCGATCAGCCGGTACGCGCCGCGGACGGCGGCGGCGCGCAGCCCTTCGCTCGGCGGTGGCGCGAGCGCCTGCGAGATCGGCCGCGTCGAGAGACGGAGGTAGAGACTCTCGCCGTCGCGGCGGTCGACCAGTGCTCGCAGGCCGTGCAGCAGGATCCACTCGACGTCCTGGGCGAAGACCGGCTCGTAGAACGCGATCGCGGGCAGCGTGACGCCGATCCCCGGCGTGATCACCGACTGATGCGCACCACCTTCGGGAGACAGGCTCACGCCCGACGGTGTGGCGGCCACGATGAATCGCCCGCCAGCATAGAGCGCGTGATAGAGCGCGTCGAGCCCGCGCGTGACGAACGGATCGTACAGCGTGCCGATCGGCAGCAGCGTCACGCCGGAGAGCTCGCGCATCAGACCGAGCGCGCCCAGCAGCAGGAAGAGGTTGTGCTCGGCGATGCCGAGCTCGATGTGCTGCCCGCGCGGCGACTCCTTCCACTGCACCGGCTGCGGGAGGTCGGCGAACGCGTCGGTCTTCGCGCGCGGAAACCAGACGCCCTTGCGCGTGATCCAGCCCGCGATGTGCGTCGTGACGGAGACGTCGGCGGAGACGGTGACGATGTGGTCCGCGGCGGGCAGGCGGCCGAGGGCGCCGAGGACGCGCCCGAACGCTTCCTGCGTCGACGTCTCGCCCGCGAATCGCTCGCCGAGCGCATCGGGAATCTCGGGATCGGGCCGGCGCGCGGGCGGTGCGCTGAAGAGCGGCGGCAGCGCGCCGATGAGCCGTGCCTCGGCGCTGTCGTCGGCGAACCGCGCCCACTCGTCGCCGGCCGTCACGCCGAGCGTGTCGCGCACGGCCTCGATCTGGGCCGTCGTCATGAGCGCCGTGTGGTTGAGCGGATCGGCGGCGAGCGGCGTGCCCCAGCCTTTCACGGTGTGCGCGAGGATCATCGTCGGCCGATCCGCGTTCGCCCGCGCGCGAGCGAGCGCGTCGAGGACGCGCGCGAGATCGTGGCCGCCCACATCGGCGACGAGCGCGGCGAGCGTGGCGTCGGAGAGCGCGGCGAGCGCGGCGTCGAGCGCGCGGTCGATGCCGCCGTCCGCGCCCGTGACGAGCGCCTTGCGCAGCTCGCCCGCCGGGCGACGCAGCAGGCGGTGGTAGTCCGTGTGCGGCAGCGCCTCGAGCCGCGCGCGCAGGCGGTCGTGCGACGCGACGCCGGAGCCCCAGCGCAGGTCGATGACGTCCCAGCCGTTCGCCTCGAAGAGCGCGGCGAGCTGGCGCGGGCGCGCGTCGGGCGTGATGCGATCGAGGCTCTGACGGTTGAGGTCGACGATCCACGTGACGTTCGGCACGCAGGGCACGACTTCCTCGAGCAGCGCCTCCCACACGTTGCCTTCGTCGAGCTCGGCGTCGCCCACCATCACCCACACGTGCGCGGGTGATCCGACGCCAAAACGATCGTCCAGATAGCGGCCCGCCAGCGCGGCGAACGTCGCGGCCACGGCGCCGAGCCCCATCGACCCCGTCGACAGCTCCACGATCTCCGGGTTCTTGCGCCGGCTCGGATACGCCTGCAGCCCGCCGAAGCTCCGGAGCGCACGGAGATCGTCCGCGTCGAGGCGCCCGCGCAGGTACTGGATCGCGTAGAACGCGGGCGACGCGTGCGCCTTGAGCGCGACGAGGTCGTCGGCGCGCAGCACGCCGCCGAAGTAGAGCGCGGTGAGCACGCTCACGAGCGACGCGGACGACGCCTGATGCCCGCCCACCTTCGTGCCGTCCGGATTCGGGCGGACGTTGTTCGCGTGGTGAACCATGAAGCTCGCGAGCCACAGCACGCGCTTCTCGATCGACCGCAGCGTCTCGAGCGACATCATCGGGTCCAGAATCCTCGCGGGTCGCAGTCGCGCACGATCGCCAGCTCGTGCGCGGTGGGGGTCGCCGTCTCCGTGGCGTCCGGCGCCACGCGCAGGTTCCAGCCCGTCGCCGCGCGCACGGTCTCCACGCTCTGCCCCGGGTGCCACGACGCGAGGTACGCCTCGCGCGTCTCCGCGTCGAAGCGGAATACGCCGAGCGTGGTGATGAGCGCGACCGGCCCCCCGCCGGGCAGGCGATGACGGCGGCGCCAGTCGCCGCCGTCGCCGTGGCCGACGGACGTGATGTAGCTCACGCGCTCGACGAAGCGGTGCCGCTCCTGCGGCATCACGATCACGAAGCGCTTCGCGTAGCACGCGATGTCGGGCGCGCCGCCCGAGCCCGGCAGCTTCACCTTCGGCGCGCGCCAGTCCCCGACGTAAGACGTGTTGAGGTTGCCGAAGCGATCGACCTCGGCGCCGCCGATGAACCCGAGATCGACGAGCCCCTGCGCGAGCATCCCCATCATGTTCGCGGTGCTCGTGGACCACGTGGCGCCGACGAGATTCGGCGGATCGGACATCGTGAACAGCATCTCGTCCGACGGCGTCTCGCGCACGATGCCGTTCTCGAAGTAGCCGAGCGCCGCCGGCGCGTGCGTGCGCTTCGCGAGCGCGAACGCGAGCAGCGGCAGCCGCATGCCGACGAACGTCACGTCGCCGTCGCGGATCTCGCGCGCGGCGGCGATGACCATCAGCTCCCGGTCGGTGTAATCCACCGGCCTACGCTCCGTAATCCAGCGGCTCCGACAGGAGGACGCGCCTGGGCACGAGCGCCTTCAGCGCGTCGGTGCCGAGCTTGTCGAGGAAGCCTTTCCAGTCGACGACGCCGAGCACCCACTCGTCGAGCCAGCGCGCGAAGCCCTCCGGCGTGCGGGAGGCCTCGTGGTACCGCGTGAAGAATTCGGTGTACCGGCCGTAGAAGCCCTGCAGCGGCGCCGGCAGCGCGCCGAACGGCTCGTGGACGACCGCCGCCACCTTCACGTCCGGGACCAGGATGAGATTCGGATCCGCGACGATGCGCTCCGTCGGCCAGATCTCTTCGGCGACCACGATGACCCGGCGCGCCGCGAAGGCCGCCTCGCGCGAGATCCCGACGGTCCCCCAGAGGTGGCAGCGGCCGTACGCGTCCGCGCGCTGCACCTGCAGGATCGTCACGTCGGGCACGAGCGCCGGCACGAGCACGATCGGATCGCCGGAATAGGGATCCTCCGCGCGCTTGAACGCGGGGTTCGAGTCGAGGAACCCGGTGCCGAGCAGCGCGCGCGTCGGGATGTAGGGCGCGCCGAGCGTCGCCGCGAGCAGCGACAGCGCGATCGTGAAGTTCGACTGGTCTTCGACGGCGATCGGGCGCGGAATGCCCTGCTCGAACGCCCGCCGGTAGTTGTGGCCGAGCCCCGACGACACGTTGCCGACCCACGCCCCGATGAACCGCGCCACACAGCCGGCGCCGATGAGCTGGTCGAAGAGCATGTCGGAGATCGGGCCGATCAGCGTCAGGTTCTGGAGACGCTGGCGAATGATCTCGTGGCCCGCCGCGAAGGGGATCGCCGCTTCGAGCGCCGTCCCCATGCACACCGACGCGCCGGACGGGACGACGCGCGCGATCGCGTCGGCCATCGACGTGATTTTCGAGGGAATCATGGAGTCTCGTATACTACCCGGACTCATGTTGCATTACGCGATCCGGCGCCTTCTGTGGCTGGTCCCGACCCTCCTCGCCATGGCGCTCGTGACGTTCACGATCATGCACGCCACGCCCGGCAGCCCCCTGGATCCGGTCGCCGAGGGCGCGAATCCGCTGTCGCCGGAGGCGCAGAAGAACCTCGCGGAGCACTACGGCCTCGACAAGCCGCTCTATCACCAGTTCGGCATCTTCCTGTGGAAGGCGCTGCGCTTCGACTTCGGCAACTCGTTCGTCTACAAGTCGCGCACGGTCGCCGAGATCATCGTGACCACGTTCCCCATCTCGCTCTTCCTCGGCACCATGGCCTTCGCGCTCGCGGTGGTGGGCGGGCTGACGTTCGGCATCCTCGCCGCCACGTACCAGAATCGCGGGTGGGACTACGTGTCGGTGAGCCTCGCCACGGTCGGCGTCGCCGTCCCGAACTTCGTGCTCGCGGTCTTCCTCATCATCCTGTTCTCGTTCGTGATCCCGCTGTTCCCGACGGGCGGCTGGGGCCACTGGCGCAACTGGGTGCTGCCGACCGTGACGCTCGCGCTGGGGCCCATGGGCGTCGTCGCGCGCTTCACGCGGGCGAGCATGCTCGAGGTCATCCGCGCGGACTACACGCGCACCGCGCGCGCGAAGGGCCTGGGCGAGCGCGCGGTCATCTTCCGGCACGCGCTGAAGAACGCGTTCATCCCCATCGTCACGCTCCTCGGCCCGATGTTCGCCGCCGTCGGCACCGGCTCGTTCTTCGTCGAGGCGATCTTTCGCGTGCCGGGGATGGGCAAGTTCTTCGTCGAATCGATGACCGGCCGCGACTACCCGATGATCATGGCGGTCGTCCTCACCTACGGCGCCTTCCTCGCGCTGATGAACCTCGTCGTCGACCTCGCCTACGGCTTCATCGATCCGCGGATCCGGTACTGAGCATGGCGTCGGTGTCACCCACCGCGGCGTCCGCTGTCCGGCTCGGCGCCGCGCCGCGAGAGAAGGGCACGAGCCTCACGCGCGATGCCCTGCGGCGCCTGCGCCGCAACCGCCTGGCGATGGCGGGCCTCCTCGTGGTGCTCTTCCTCGCGCTGCTCGCGATCTTCGCCGACGTGCTCGCGCCGTACCCGTACACCAAGACGAACTTCAGCCGGCTCAACGAGGGGCCGTCGCGCGACTATCCGCTCGGCACCGACCTCATCGGACGCGATCTTCTCTCGCGCATGATCTACGGCGCGCGCGTGTCGATGCTGGTCGGGCTCGGCGCGCAGATCATCGTGGTCTCGATCGGCGTGCCGATCGGCGCGCTCTCGGGCTACGTCGGCGGCCGCACCGACCTGCTCCTCACCCGCTTCATCGACGTGATGTACGCGTTCCCCCGGCTCCTCTTCGTCATCCTCGTGATGTCGATGCTCGGCGCCGGCCTCATGAACATCTTCATCGCGATCGGGCTCACGGGCTGGGTCGGCATCGCGCGCCAGACCCGCGCGCAGGTGCTGGCGATCAAGGAGAAGGAGTTCGTGGACGGCGCGCGCGCGATCGGCGCGGGCTTCACGCGCCTGCTCGGCCGTCACGTCCTGCCGAACGCGCTCACCCCGATCGTCGTCGTCGTGACCTTCGGCATTCCGGAAGCGATCTTCACCGAGGCCGCGCTGTCGTTCATCGGCGTCGGCATCAATCCTCCCACGCCATCCTGGGGCCAGATGGTGGGCGAGGGGCAGCAGTACCTGCGCTCGTACTGGCACCTGTGCGTCTTCCCGTCCATCGCGATCGCCGTCACGATGCTCGCCTTCACGTTCTTCGGCGACGGCGTGCGCGACGCGCTCGATCCCAAGCAGAACTGAGCTCATGAGGAGGCCGTCATGAATCGACCCCCGATCTCGGACCAGCAGATGGCGCTGCTCGAGCAGCGTCTCGCCTCGGCCGGTCTCGGCCGCCGCGCGTTCCTCCAGATCGCCGGCGGCTTCGCGGCGATGGGCGCGCTCGGCTTCAACGCGACGCCGGCCGCCGCGGCGCCGAAGCTCGCCGCCGGCGAGAAGCTCGCCAAGGACCAGATCATCCGCATCGGCGGCGGCGGCTGGTGGCAGAGCGATCCGTCCAGCCACGACTACAACAAGGACCTGTACTGCTCGGGCGTGCCGGCGCTGTGGGCCGGCCTCATGAAGTTCACGGCCGACTTCCAGGCCGTGCCGTACGTGGCGAGCAAGGTCAGCGCGAACAAGGACGGCTCGGTGTGGACGTTCGAGATCCGCAAGGACTCGCGCTGGTCGGACGGCACCGCGTGCACGGCGCACGCGTTCGAGTGGGCGTTCAAGCGCCAGCTCGATCCCGCGACGGCCGCGCCGTACGCGTCGTTCCTCTACGACATCAAGAACGGTGAAGCGTTCAACAAGAAGCAGATGTCGAACGCCGGCGACGTCGGCGTGAAGGCCAAGGGCGACTGGACGCTGGAAGTGACGCTGGAGGGACCGCGCGGCTACTTCGCCGTGCTCGCCGCGTACCTGGCGGCGCTGCCCGCGCACCAGCCGTCCGTCGAGAAGTACAAGGACAAGTGGACGGAAGCCGGCAACCTCGTGTGCAACGGACCGTTCACGCTCGAGAAGTGGGACCACGGCAAGGAGATGGTGCTCAGGAAGAACCCGCACTTCTTCGGCGCGAAGGACGTGACGCTCGAGCGCATCGTGATCCCGATCATCCCCGTGGCGTCGGGCGCGCTGCCGTACGAGAACAACGAGCTCGACGTCACGGCGCTCCAGTCGGGCGACCTGCGCCGGCTGCAGAGCGGGGCCGCGAGCAAGGAAGTGTTCCGCTATCCGTTCCCGGGCACGTGGTACCTGCTGCCGCAGGTGACGAAGCCGCCGTTCGACAACATCAAGGTGCGGCGGGCGGTGTCGCAGGCCGTCGACCGCGAGAACGTCGTGAAGGTGTCGCAGGGCTTCGCGTTCCCCGCGCACTCGATGATCCCGCCGGGGTTCCCGGGCGCGGTCGACACCCCGAAGATCCGCGCGATCCAGAAGTTCGACCCGAAGGCCGCCATCGCGCACCTCAAGGGCACGCCGTTCGAGGGCGGCAAGAACTGGCCGAGGATCGTCCTCTCGATGCGCGACGAGGCGCTCGGCTCCCGGCAGCTCGCCGAGGCCGTCCAGGCCGTGCTGCTCGAGCACCTCAACATGAAGACGGACCTGGAAGTGCTGGAGCCGCGCGTGTTCCGCGAGCGGCTGTGGAAGCAGGACCTCCAGTTCGTGTGGATCCGCTGGTTCATGGACTACCCGGACCCGCACAACGAGTACTTCGACACCTTCTACGGCAAGAAGACGACGGGCAAGCGGCAGGCGTGGGTCAACGACGCCTTCGACAAGGAGCTCGAGGCCGGGCGCGACACGCGCGACGCGAAGAAGCGCATGGAGCACTACGCGAAGGCCGAGGAGATCATGCAGACCGACGTCGGCTACGTGCCGATCGCGTGGGTCGCGCGCTACGCCGCGGCGAAGGCGAAGGTGAAGGGCTTCGAGAGGAACAAGGCGGGCGAGCAGCTGGTCGACGGCAACATCTACATGGACATGCTGACGAAGCTCTACGTGGTGGAGAAAGCCTAAGACCCGGCCAGCGTGATGCACATGGGGGGAGCGTCTCGGCGCTCCCCCCACCCCCCTGTCATCGCGCGTTGAACCGCCAGCGGCGAAAACGCCAGGCGCTGTCCGGGCTCGTCGCACCTTCCGCCACGAGCTGAGCGCCGTCCGCGTCGAAGTCCACGATCCTCAGGACGTCCTCGTGCGCCGACTCGTCGATGACCGCGTCGGTCACGGTCACGAAGACCTCGTCGAGAACGCCGGCCGCGTGGAGCGCGCGCAGGATCGTCTCGCCGCCCTCGCACGCGAGGTAACGCACGCCGTGATCCGCGAAGAGCCGCGCGTGCGCGCGGCGCAGCGCTTCCGGATCGATCACGTGCTCGGTGACGAACGCGACGCCCTTCTCGCGCGCGCCGCGCGCGGTGAGCGTCGCCTCCGCGACCGGCGTGCCGACCACCATCACGTCCAGGCCGGGCGTGTTGAAGACGGGATGCGCGACGTCGAGACGGCCGAAGAGCGAGTAAATGACGGCGCGCGGGTGATACGGCAACCCGTGCGCGAGCCGGAAGTCGTAGAGCTCCGGCACGGGCTCTTCGCCCGGCTCCTGCGGTGTCTGGACGAGGTCCGGCTGCGCGCGGAGCGTCTGCGCGCCGATCCCGACGTCGCCGAAGCAGCGGAGGTGGCGCATGTGGCGACGATCGGCGATGCGCTCGGGACGCGTGTCGTCGCCGCCGAGCACGGCGCGCACGGGATCGTCGTCCGGTCCCGCGCGCTTCCACGCGACGACGTCGTTCGCCGAGGCGACCATCACGCCGAAGATCCACGGGCGATCGGGCCACGGCGCCGGAAAGCCGATCGGCTCGAACCTGTCCGGATCAGGCGACCGCTCGCCGAACGGGTAGCGCGTCTCCGCGTTGTGATGCCAGTGAATCAGCGCCACACCGCCCAGACGAGCAAGCTCCAGCCCACGAGGAAGCACACGCCGCCGAGCGGCGTGATCGCGCCGAGCGGGCGAATGCCGGTGACCGCGAGCGCGTAGAGGCTGCCCGAGAAGAGCACGATGCCCGCGACGAAGAACCAGCCGGCGGCCGTCGTGGCGCCGCCGGGCCACCGCGTGGTGGCCCACGCGACCGCGAGCAGCGCGAGCGCGTGGTACATGTGGTACCGCGCGCCGACCTCGAAGACGTCGAAGAGATCCGGCGGCAGCTTTCCCTTGAGGCCGTGCGCGGCGAACGCGCCGAGCGCGACCGCGGTCAATCCCGCCACAGCCCCGAGCCCGACGAACACTCGCTCCATCTCCGCCTCCTCGTAGACCCGCGATGTCGTGGCGCGTGTCGTTTGTACCTCGCGGACGGACCGCGCGTCGTTCCACGGCACCCGGGTTGCCTCGGCTGTCCGGAACAGGAGGTACGCGCCATGAAACCAGCCGTCATGGTGTCGGGGCTGTTCGCGGTCGCCACGTGGGTCCAAGACGCCGCCGCGCAGGCCAGACCGCCCGCCACGCCGATCTCGCCGCCGGCGTCCGCCGCGCCCGCGGGGGACAACAGCGGGATCCTGATCGCGCTCGCGCTGATGGGCGCGATGCTCCTGCTCGTCGGCATCGGCGTGAAGCTCTGGGACTACCGGCGCAAGCGCGAAGCGGACGCGGTTCACCTGCAGTCGCAGATCTCTTGACGCGCTGCTGCGCGAGCAGGACTTCTTCGGCCTGGCGATCACGCCGACGGTGCACGCGGGGATGCGCCGCGGCGCGCCGATGACGATCGAGATGACCGGGCAGGCGCCCTCGCCGGCCGTCCGCGATGCAGCGCTCCGCATCGTGCGCGACGAGGCGTCGCGCATGGGCGGCGAGTTCGAGATCGACGACCGCGTCGAGGTGAGGCCCGATGCGGTGCGCCGCGTGGCCTAGCGCCTACTCGGCATCCTCGTACTTCTGCTTCAGGTCCGCGACCACGGCCGGATCGGCCAGCGTGGTGGTGTCGCCGAGGGCACGTCCCTCGGCGACGTCACGCAAGAGCCGACGCATGATCTTGCCGCTGCGGGTCTTCGGCAGCTCCGCGGCGTAGATCACGTCGTCGGGACGCGCGAGCGCGCCGATCTTCTTCGCGACGTGCGCCTTGATCTCGTCCTTCAGTGGATCCGTCGCGGTGACACTGCTCTTGATCGTCACGAACGCGGCGATCGCCTGGCCCTTGATGTCGTGCGTGCGGCCGATGACCGCGGCCTCGGCGACAGCCGGGTGATCGACGAGCGCGGACTCGACCTCCATCGTCGACACCCGATGGCCGGAGATGTTCATCACGTCGTCGATGCGGCCCAGCAACCAGAAGTAGCCGTCCTCGTCGCGCTTGGCGCCGTCGCCGGTGAAGTACACGCCGGGCACCTGGCTCCAGTACTGCTTCACGAAGCGCTCGGGATCGCCGTAGATGCCGCGCAACATGGCCGGCCACGGCTTCTTGAGGACGAGATAGCCGGCGTCCACGGACTCGCCCTTGTCGTTGACGACATCCGCGCTGACGCCGGGGAACGGCCTCGTCGCCGAGCCGGGCTTCGCGACGGTGATCCCGGGCAGCGGCGTGATGAGGATCTGTCCGGTCTCGGTCTGCCACCACGTGTCGACGATCGGGCACTTGCGCCTGCCGATCACCTGCCAGTACCAGACCCACGCCTCGGGGTTGATCGGCTCGCCGACAGTGCCGAGCAGCCGGAGTGACGAGAGATCGCACCGGTTCGGGAACTGTTCGCCCCAGCGCACGAACGTCCGGATCGCCGTCGGGGCGGTATAGAGGATCGTGACGCCGTACTTCTCGACGATGCGCCAGAAGCGATCCTTGTCCGGATAGTCGGGCGTCCCTTCGTACATCACGCTCGTCGCGCCGTTGGCGAGCGGGCCGTACACGATGTACGAGTGACCGGTCACCCATCCGATGTCCGCCGTGCACCAGTACACGTCGTCTTCGCGGAGGTCGAAGATCATCCGGTGGGTCGCGGTGATCCCGGTCAGGTAGCCGCCGGTCGTGTGGATGATGCCCTTCGGCTTGCCGGTCGAGCCGGACGTGTAGAGGAGGTACAGCATGTCCTCGGCGTCCATCGGCTCGGGCTTGATGTAGGCGTCGCCGGTCTTGATGAAGTCGTGCCACCAGACGTCGCGCCCGTCCTGCCACGCGATCTCCTGTCCCGTCCGCCTGTAGACGATGACGGTCGACACGAAGCTGCACGCTTTCAGTGCCCCGTCGGTGTTCTTCTTCAGCGGCACGGTGCCGCCGCGGCGATACCCGCCGTCGGAGGTGATCACGATCCGTGACTTGCAGTCGTTGATCCGGTCGCTGAGCGACTCCGGCGAGAAGCCGCCGAAGACGACGCTGTGCGGCGCGCCGATCCGGGCGCACGCCAGCATCGCGATCGGCAACTCGGGAATCATCGGCATGTAGATGGTGACGGCATCGCCCTTCTTCACGCCGTGCTTGCTGAGCGCGGAGGCGAAGCGGTTGACCTCGCGCCAGAGGTCGCGATACGTGAGCACGCGGCTGTCGCCGGGCTCGCCTTCCCAGATGAAGGCGGCCTTGTTCTTGTGCGGGCCCTCGACGTGCCGATCGAGGCAGTTGTCGGAGACGTTCAGTTTGCCACCGACGAACCACTTCGCGTACGGCAGCTTCCACTCGAGCGCCTTCTTCCACGGCCTCATCCAGCGGAGCCGCTTCGCCTGCTTCTCCCAGAAGCGGACGAGATCGCCACCGGCGTCCTTGTAGATCGACGCGGACTTGACCTGAGCCTGCTTGACGAAGTCTTTCGACGGCGGAAACTTTCGCCCTTCCTTGAGCAGCGCCTCGATCGGCTCGGTCTGTCCGGCTTTGGCCATGAAGACACCTCGGCGTGTGCGTATGGTTCACGCGGGCCGCTCGGCCCGTCGCGGCCGTATTCTATGCCACGTGTCACCCGCCCCCAACTCCCTGCTCCGCGACGGGTGGCTCGTTCGACTGTGCCTCGCGCGCGCGCTGATGATGCTGCCCGCGATGAGCTACGCGGGCGCGCTGCCGCTGCTCCGCACCGAGTGGTCGATGTCCGCGACCGCCGCCGGCTCGATTTCGACGAGCTCGCAGCTCGGCTACGCCGTCTCGCTCCTCGCGCTGTCGTGGCTCGCCGATCGCGTCGGCGCGCGGCGCGTGTTCGTCGTGTCGAGCGTCGTGAGCGGCGTCGCCGCGATCGCGTTCGCGCTGTTCGCGCGCTCGTACGCGTCGGCCATCGTCCTGCACACCCTGGCGTCGATGGCGCAAGGCGGGACGTACACGACGCTGATCATGCTCTTCGCCGATCGCTATCCGCCGGAGCGCCGCGGCACCGCGGTCGGGTGGCTGATCGCGGCGCTGTCGCTCGGCTACGCGCTGTCGCTCGCGGTGACCGGCCTCATGCTGCCGTTCGGCGGGTATCCGGCCGCGTTCATCGTGACGTCCGCAGGCTGCGTCGTCGGCGCCGTCATCGCGATCGCGGCGCTGCGCGACACACCGAACGTCGTGCACGCGCGCAGCGCCACGCGCGGCTTCGGGGGCGACGTGCTGACGAACCGTCACGCGATGCTGCTGATGGCCGGCTACACCGCGCACAGCTGGGAGCTGCTCGGCATGTGGGCGTGGGTGCCAGCCTTCATCGCGGCCACCCTGGTGTTGTCGGGCTCGCAGGCGCTCGAGGCGACGCAGCTCGGCGCGTACGCCGCGGCGGCGTTCCACCTCGTCGGTCTCGTGGCGTCGTCGTCGATGGGACGCCTCTCGGATCGGCTCGGGCGCCGCGCGGTTCTCATCGGCTGCGCCGCGATCGCCGCCGCGTGCTCGTTCACGTTCGGGTGGCTCGTCGCGGCGCCCGCGGCCCTCGTGCTGATCGTCGGCGCGATCTACGCGTTCACGGCCATCGGCGACTCGCCGGTGCTCTCGACGGCGATGACCGAAGCGGTGCCGGCGACGTATCTCGGCTCAGCCCTCGCGATCCGCTCGCTCCTCGGCTTCGGTGCCGGGGCGATCGCGCCGCTGACGTTCGGCGCGATCCTCGACGCCACGAATCCGGCGCGCGCGACGGCGAGCGAGTGGGGCTGGGCGTTCGTCGCGCTCGGCGCCGGCGGGCTCATCGCGACCGTGTGCGCGTGGACGTTGCCGCGCGCGCGGGCGTCGGCACGCGCGGTGCGCGCGTAGGCACGCGCGGTGGACCGGCGCGTCGGGCTCAACCGCGCGGTCATCACGATCGTCGTCGTGCGGGCGCTGCTCTCGGTCACGGGCCCGGTGCTCGCCGCGCGCCGGCGCGGCTGATCAGTCCCCCGGGATCGTGAAGAGCGCCGCGTCGAGGATCTGCTCGGGGCGGGCGTCGAGCACGCGGCTCGTGGTGGTCCAGTCGGTCCACGCGTCGGCGGGCGCGCAGCCGACCAGCTCCCACTCACGGACTGCCACCCCGCGCGCCTGCGCTTCCCGCTCCACGCGATCCGCGACCGCCGCGGGCGACGTCCGGCGATGGTCGAGCAGGTTCATCGCCACCTGCGCGATGCCGCGGCTCGCGAGGGACACCCCGAGCGCGCGTACCGCCGGCAGCCCACCGGGCGCGGATTGGCGGACGACCGCGGCGATCGACTTGGCGGTCGCGACGTCCGGCGTGTCGAGCATCGCGTTGAACGCGATGAGCGGGCCGCGCGCGCCGACGACGGTCACGCCGGCGCGCGGGTGCGGCGCCGCCGCGCCACAGTCGGGATACCACGCGGGGTCGACGAGACGTTCCGCGAGACCTTCGAAGCCTCCCCAGCGGATGACGGGCAGCTCCCGGCGCGCGGGATTCGCCGCGGCCTCCGCGTAGAAGAAGACCGGCACGCCCGTCGCCTCGCTGAACGCCCGGCCGACACGCCGCGCGCACTGCACCGCCTCGGCCATCGACGTGCCCCGAAGCGGAATGAACGGCACCACGTCCACCGCGCCGACGCGCGGATGCACGCCCTGGTGACGGCGGAGGTCGATGCGCTCGACGGCGACCCGCGCGAGCGCGAGCGTCGCGCGCTCGACGGCATCCGGCGCGCCGAGATAGGTGAAGACCGAGCGGTGATGGTCGACGTCGGCGTGGACGTCGAGGAGGCGGACGCCGGCGGCTTCGACCGCGTCGCCGAGCGCGCGGATCACACCCCGATCGCGCCCCTCGCTGACGTTGGGAACGACTTGAAGATGGGGGGCCGCTGGAGGCGGCCCCCCAAGCCCCCCTGCGCTTCGGGCTCGGAGTGAATCCGAGCCCTCCGCGAGTGCCATGACTCTCTAGAACAACCCGACGACGTTGCCGTGCTCGTCGAGGTCGATCGCCTCGGCGGCGGGCACCTTCGGCAGCCCCGGCATCGTGAGGATGTCGCCCGCGTACGCCACGACGAAGCCCGCGCCCGCGGCGACCTTCGCGTCACGGACGGTCACCGTGAAGTCACGTGGGCGGCCGAGCTTGCGCGCGTCGTCGGACAGCGAGCTTTGCGTCTTCGCCATGCAGACGGGGAGCCGCCCGTAGCCGAGCTCGGCGAAGCGCTTCAGCTTCGTCGCCGCCGCGGGAAGGATGGAGACGCCGCTCGCCCCGTACATGCGCGCCGCGATCGTCTCGATCTTCTTCTCGAGCGGCAGGTCGTCCGGATAGAGCACCGAGAACGGCGCCGGCTTCTCCATCACGTCGAGCAGCGCCTTGGCGACCTCCGCGCCGCCCGGCCCGCCGTCCGCCCACACGCGTGAGATCCGCGCGGGGATGCCGAGCCGCGCGCACGCGTCCATCACCACCGTGACCTCGGCGTCCGTGTCCGCGGTGAAGTGATTGAGCGCGACGACGGCCGGCACGCCGAACTGCCGGACGTTCTCCACGTGCTTCTCGAGGTTCGGCAGCCCGCGCTCGACGGCGCCGACGTCTTCCTTGCCGAGCGCGTCCCGGGGGACGCCGCCGTGCATCTTCAAGGCGCGCACGGTCGCGACGATGGCCGCCGCCGACGGCGTGAGCCCGCCCGCCCGGCACTTGATGTCGAAGAACTTCTCGGCGCCGAGATCGCTCCCGAACCCCGCCTCCGTGACCACGATCTCGCCGAGCTTCAGCGCGAGCCGCGTCGCCGCGAGGCTGTTGCAGCCGTGCGCGATGTTGCCGAACGGGCCGCCGTGCACGAACGCCGGTGTGCCCGCGATCGTCTGCACGAGGTTCGGACGGATCGCGTCCTTCAGCAGCACGGCGAGCGAGCCCACCACCTTCAGCTCGCCGGCCGTCACCGCCTTCCCGTCGGCGGTGTCGGCGACGATGATCCGCGCCAGCCGTGCCTTGAGATCGGCGAGATCGGCCGACAGGCAGAGAATGGCCATGATCTCGGACGCGACGGTGATCTCGAAGCCGGACTCGCGCGGAATGCCGTGTGCGGTGCCGCCGAGCCCGAGGACGATGTTCCGGAGCGCGCGGTCGTTCATGTCGAGCACGCGCTTCCACACGATGCGGCGCGGATCGATCCCGAGCGCGTTGCCCTGGAAGACGTGGTTGTCGAGCACCGCCGAGAGCAGGTTGTGCGCGGCGGTGATCGCGTGGAAGTCGCCCGTGAAGTGGAGGTTGATGTCCTCCATCGGCACGACCTGCGCGTAGCCGCCGCCCGCCGCGCCGCCCTTGATGCCGAAGCACGGGCCGAGCGACGGCTCACGGATGGCGACGATCGCGCGCTTGCCGAGCGTGCGAAACGCGTCACCGAGGCCGACGGTGTTCGTCGACTTCCCCTCGCCCGCAGGCGTGGGCGTCATCGCGGTCACGAGGACGAGCTTCCCGTCCGTCTTGTCGCGCAGCCGCTGGATCGCGGCGGTGCGGATCTTCGCCTTCGTCTCGCCGTAGAGATCGATGTCGCCGGTCCCGAGCCCGAGCCCGGCCGCGATGTCCTGGATGGGGCGTAGCGTGGCCTCGCGCGCGATCTCGATGTCGGATTTCATGGCCGTGAGGTTACGCGAGGCCCATGGCCCCGCGCCAGACCGGCCGCGAGTCGTCACCGAGCGCCGCGTCCAGCCGGCGGCTTCGTCGAGGATCCCGGTGATGTGATGCGCGGCGAGATACGCGAGGCGCCCCGGCGTCACCAGCACGACGGCGCCGAGGATCGGCGCGTTCAGCCGCGCCTGCCACTCGGCGACGATCTCGCGCTCCGACAGATCCCAGCTCACCTGGGCGATGAACGCGTCGGCGCCGGCGGCACGCTTGGCCGCGACACGCTCCCACGAGACGGGACCGCGCACGTTCCGGGGCAGCGTGGCGACGGCGATCCGCGTGAGCGCCGGCGTCGCAGCCGCCGCGACGCGAAGCATCTCGACCGCGTCGAGCCCGGCGGAGTGAGGCACCGGAGCGGGCGGGGCGCCCGAGCCGGGCGGGCGTGAGCCCGGGTGCCCGCGAGTTCAATCGGTCGCCGCCGGTGAGCAGCACGCTGCCGACCCCCGCGGCCTCGCAGCGCCGCAACGCGTGTTCGAGATCGCGCGCGTCGCGCGCCTTGCCCGCGAGGTGAACGAGCGGCGCCGACGGCGCGCGCGATCACGTCGGCGGCGAACGACGCGGGATCCGCGGTGAGCGACGTCGTGCGGTCGGTCAGCGTCAGCGCGGCGATGCGGTCGTCGTCGCGCAGCGCGTCCGCGAGCGTGAGGATGCGCGCGCGCGCGGCGTCGTCATCCGTGGCGGGCGTGACGACTTCGACGGTGATCGCCCACTCGCGCCCGAGCCGGGCGCGGAGCCGATCGACGGGGGCTGCGGTCAAGCGGCCGTCAGGCGCTCCACGCGGACCGCGCAGACCTTGTATTCGGGGATCTTCGAGGCGGGGTCGAACGCCGGGTTCGTGAGGAAGTTCGCGGCGGAGTCCGCGAGCTTCACGAACGGCACGAAGAGCGCGCCGGGCCGCACGGCCTCGGTGACGCGCGCGTAGCCCGTCAGCTCACCGCGGCGCGACGAGACCCGCAACGGAGCGCCGGTGTCGACGCCGAGACGGCGCGCGTCCGAGGGATGAATCGCCACTTCGAGCCGCGGCGCGAGCTCCATCAAGCCTTCCACGCGACGCGTGAGCGTGCCGCCGTGCCAGTGATAGAGCAGGCGGCCCGTGTTGAGGAGGAACGGGAAGTCCGGATCCGGAAGCTCCGCGGCCTCGGCCGTCTGCAGCGCCGGAATGAAGCGTGCCTTGCCGAGCGGGAAGGTCTCTCCGTAGAGGAAGCGCGTGCCGGGGTGATCGGCCGTCGGACACGGCCACTGCAGCCCGCCCTCGCGATCGAGACGCGCGTGCGAGAGACCGCCGAGGAACGGCGTCAGCCGCGCGAGCTCGTCGAAGACCTCGGACGCCGAGCGCCACGCGAACTGCGTGCTCACGTCGCGCCCCAGGCGGCGCGCGACGCGCTTCGCGAGCTCGGCGGTGATCCACCAGTCCGGCCGCGCGTCGCCCGCGGGATCGATCGCCTTGCGCACGCGCTGCACGCGCCGCTCGGAGTTGGTGAACGTCCCCTCCTTCTCGGCGAAGGCCGCGGCGGGCAGGAAGACGTCCGCCTGCTCGGCCGTCTCGTGCATGAACAGGTCCTGCACGACGAGGACGTCGAGCTGGTCGAACGCCTTCTCGGCGTGGTGGAGGTCCGGCTCGGAGAGCAGCGGGTTCTCGCCGACGACGTACATCGCCTGGATCTCGCCGGAGAGGAACGCCTCGACCATCTCGGTCACGACCTTGCCGGTCATCGCGGGCGGCCTCAGACCCCACTCGCGCTCGAAGTGCCTCAGCGTCGGCTCGTCGTACTTCTGATAGCCCGGCAGGTTCGTGGGAATGCATCCCGAGTCGCCGCAGCCCTGCACGTTGTTCTGACCGCGCAGCGGCGAGATGCCCGAGCCCGCGCGCCCGAGCTGTCCCGCGACGAGCGAGAGGTTGAGCAGCGCGTGCGCGTTGTGGATCCCGTTCGTGTGCTGCGTGATGCCCATGCCCCAGATGAGGCACGAGCCAGAAACCGGTGGCCGCGCGTACCAGCGCGCCGCCTGCGCGATGTGCTCGGCGGACACGCCCGTGACGGCGGCGGCGCGCTCGAGCGTGGCCTCCGACAGCGACGTGTGCCAGGCGCCCACGCCTTCCGTGCGTCGCGCGATGAAATCGGCGTCGGCGAGCCCTTCGTCGACGATGACGCGCGCCATCGCGTTGAAGAGCATCACGTCGGTGCCGGGGCGCGGCTGCAGCCACAGGTCGGCTTGATCGCAGAGCTCGACGCGCTTGGGATTGACGACAACGAGCTTCGCCCCGCGCTTCATCGCGCGGCGGAAGCGGATCGCGATCACGGGGTGGTTGGCGGAGGCGTCGGCGCCGACGACCATCAGGCAGCCGGCTTCCTCGTAGTCCTGGTACGAGTTCGACGTCGCGCCGGAGCCCATCGACACGAGCATCGCCTCCACCGACGGCGAGTGGCAGAGCCGCGTGCAGTGGTCGACGTTGTTGGTGCCCATCACCGCGCGGACGAACTTCTGGATGACGTACGCGTCCTCGTTGGTCGCCTTCGCGGACGCGAGGGCGCCGAACCGGCCGTGGTGACGTGCGAGCCCGTCGGCCGCCGCGTCGAGCGCCTCGTCCCAGCCCACCTCGTGCCAGCGCCCGTCGCGCCGGACGCGCGGCGTGCGGATGCGATCGCGCGCGTGGACGAAGCCCGTGCCGAAGCGGCCCTTCACGCAGAGCATGCCCTCGCTCGAACGGTTGACGGGCACGTCGTCCGCCATGACGGCGAGGCGGTGGTCGGTGCGGACGCCGAGCTCGATGCCGCAGCCGACGCCGCAGTACGGGCACGTCGTCTCCACGCGCCGCGCGATCGGCGCCGCGGCGTCCTTCGGCCGCAGCGCGCCGGTGGGACACGTCGCCACGCACTGCCCGCACGACGTGCACACGGACGTGGCCATCGCGCCGCCACGCGCGACGCCGACCTTCATCGCGTGGCCGCGGCCGAGGAGCGCGATCGCGCCGATGTGCTGCACGTCGTCGCACGCGACGGCGCAGCGCCCGCAGAGGATGCACGCTTCGCGATCGAGGACGAAGAACGACTTGCTGCCGTCGATCGGCGCCTGGTGCAGCGGCGTCCACGTGGGCCGCGCCAGCTCGTGACGCTCCGCCGCGCCGCCGAGCTGGCCGAAGCCGTCGCGCTCGGCGCTCGGCGTCAGCATCGACAGCGTCAGGTCGAGGACACCGCGACGGACGCGCACCGCGTCCGGATGCTCGGTCGAGACGACCATGCCGTCGCGGGCCGGCAGATGACACGCCGCGGGCACGCCGCGGACGCCCTCGACGTGGACCAGACACGTGCGGCACGCGCCGAGTGGCGCGCGATCGTGATCCTTGCAGAGCTGCGGGAGCGCGATCTCGAGCCGGTTGACGGCGTCGAGCACGGTGGCGCCGGGGCGCACTTCGACGGTGCGGCCGTCGACGGTGAGTTTCATGCGCTCAGCAGCCACGTTGACGTTCACAGGCCCCCCAGGTATGCGCCGACGAGCGCGATGCGATCGCCAGATTTCAGCTTCGAGTCGAGCTCGTGGCTGACGCCGAGCACCGCGTCGTTGACGAGGACTTCGACGTGCGGACCGATCTCGCCGTCGCTCCACAGCGCGTGGTGCAGCTCCGGATAGCGCGCCGAGAGCCCGCGCAGCACCGAGCGCACGGTAGCCTCGGGCGTCGCGGGCTCGTCGAACACGCGCCGTTGCGATCCGTTACCGCCGACGAACTTCGTCACCCACGCCACGACTTCGACCGGGATCGTCTCCGCCGTCATGGCGCCCATTGTCGCCCGGCTTACGACGATGCGCAGCAACCTCCGGACGACACCACCCGTAGGCCCTTCGCCGTCGCGGCGGTCGCATCGGTCGCGCATCCCGCCGTCGTCGGCTCGTCGATATCGTGGTTGAGGACGTAGACTTCCCACTCGACGCCGTCCGGATCCTGGACCCAGAACTTGTCCTGGTTGGCGTGGCAGCAGTTCACGCTCATCTCTTCGCGCACCGGCAGTCCCGCCGCCTTCACGCGCGCGAGCTCGCGCATGACGATGTCGGCGGAGTCGACCTGGATCCCCATGTGATCGACGTGCCCGCGCCCTTCGTGCGGCCTGGACTGCGACATCGCGAGGTTGAGCGGTCCGAACGCGGGCAGGAACTTCACGTACCCCGGCTTGACCTTCACGGGCTCGACACCGAAGAAGCGCGTGTAGAACTCGCGGCTCTTCTCGAGGTCGGACACGGTCATGTGCACGTGCACACGCGGCAGATCGTTCATGTCACTTCTCCTTTCAGGTCTCAACAACAGGCCGTGAGCAATCGCACGAGCTCCGACGCCGTATCCGGCCGGCTCGCGTAGTAGACGTACCGCTCTTCCTTGCGGGAGGAGATCAGTCCGGCCCGGCGCAGCAGATCGAGGTGATGCGACAGGGTCGGCCCCGGAATCTCGAGCTCGGCCTGAATCTCCCCGACGGAGACTTCACGCCCCGCCCGCACGAGGAAGAAGACGATCTGCAACCGCGACAGATGGGCGAGCGCCTTGAACGCTTCGACGTGGCTCTCCCGCGCCTGGAGCTTCGCGAGCGGTAGTGTCTTCATATTTCGAGGATTATAGAAGTATCGATCTGAATGTCAAGCGGCTGTGCGCGGGGCGGGCGGCCGGGGCGGGCGTGGCCTCCGCCCCCTCTGACCCCCGCCAGTCGGCGGCGCGGGGGCGGAGGCCACGCCCGCC
>Ga0194121_10000114_pt1 | contig 128938 bp, 131 predicted proteins | sample TA2MahCa50mmetaG_FD_148609 | JGI IMG/M metagenome (GOLD analysis project Ga0194121, IMG submission 148609) | Freshwater microbial communities from Lake Tanganyika, Tanzania - TA2015020 Mahale Deep Cast 50m | ecosystem: Environmental > Aquatic > Freshwater > Lake | place: Tanzania: Lake... | reverse complement strand
GCGCTCCCTGCGCCGTAAGCACGTCAACCTGCCGTAGCTTGGCGATGATCTCTTCCGGCTTGTGTCGCTTCCTTCCCATTCCCTGGTCCTCCTCAGGCCAAAAGCCATACTCCGAGTCGGACCACTTCAGTGGGGGAGGATCACTCCGCTATTACATGAGTAGGGTCGTTCGGATCGTAGCCGAGGAGCCGCAGGAATGGATGAATAAGATAAAGTTTGGTGCACTCCTCATTAGTGCACTGGGGAACTTTCGTCAGACCTTGTTGTGCCAGAACGATCAGTTGCTCTCTGAAACTAGGCATGGCGCACTCCCCAAGCGTACTGTGCCATCCTTCGACTGAAGAATACTCCGATAGGGGTGGAGCATCGCATAAAATGAAAGATGGCGGCTAGGCGCGGCCTATTCTCAAACCGACCAAAAGCACTTAGACCGCACTTACGGCAGCTCACGCCTATTGGGGTATTCACGATGCAATCAAATTAAGTGACTGCAAATGTAGATAAAAAATGGTGCCGCCGAGTAGGATTGAACTACTGACCCCGTCATTACCAATGACGTGCTCTACCACTGAGCTACGGCGGCGATGCACTCGATGTGGGCGAGTGAGGCGGCGCAACGGCGCCTAGCAACGCCGGAACCTGCCATAGCGGGGAAACCCGTGCAAGGCGGAGCGCCGTCGCCATGGCCATGGTCATGATATGGGCGGTGATATACTAGATGTCATGGGTAGCAAGCAGCCAAGCGGACCTAAACGGAACGAAAGTGCGACCTCAAGGCAGGCGCGCCTGGAACAGGAGCTTCGCGCCAACCTGTTGAAACGCAAGGAACAAGCTCGTACTCGTCAACGTTCAACCATCCCCAGCAAAGAAGGGGGACAGAGCAAAGCCTAGGGAGTAAGCTTGCGTCTTTGGCCGGTTCTTGAGAGGGGACGGCCAGCGTCAGACGGGGGACGGCAATTTGGAAGCGCGAAGTCAAAGAAGCGCGCGCGGGAGCTATGGCGGCATGGACCGCATCCGCATAATCGGCGGCAAGCGGTTGGAGGGGACCATCCCCATCAGCGGCGCCAAGAATGCGGCGCTGCCGTTGATGATTGCGAGCCTCCTTACCCGCGAAACGCTTACCTTGAAGAACGTCCCACGGCTCGCCGATGTGACGCAGCTGTCGCGCATCCTCGGTAATCATGGCGTCGACATCACTGTCGCCGGCAAGCGTGCCGGGCAGAGCACCAGTGACGGCCAGACCGTCAAGCTGACCGCCGAAGAGATCGTCGATACCACCGCGCCTTACGCAATGGTGGCCCGCATGCGCGCGAGCTTCTGGGTTCTCGCGCCGTTGCTCGCCCGTTGCGGCGAAGCGAAGGTGTCGCTGCCCGGCGGCTGCGCCATCGGCACGCGCCCCGTCGATCTGCATCTCGCCGCCTTGAAATCGCTCGGCGCCGAGATCGATCTCGAGGGCGGCTATGTCATAGCCCGCGCTCCGAAAGGTCTTACTGGAAACAAGATCGTCCTGCCCAAGGTGTCGGTGGGCGCCACGCATAATACTTTGATGGCGGCAGTGCTCGCCCGCGGCGAGACGATCATAGACAATGCCGCCCGCGAGCCCGAAGTCGCCGATCTCGCCACCTGCCTCGTCGAGATGGGCGCGAGAATCGACGGCATCGGTACTTCGACGTTACGCATCGAGGGTGTCCCTTCATTGCACGGCGCCGAGCATACCGTGCTCCCCGACCGCATCGAGACCGGAACCTATGCCATGGCCGCGGCGATCACCGGCGGCGAGGTGTTTCTCGAGGGCGCTCGCGCCGACCTCCTGCAAGAAGCGCTTCAGCTTTTGCGCGATACTGGCATCGAGGTCGAGGAGAGCGCATCCGGTATCAAAGTTTCACGGAACGGCGGGGGCTTGCAGGCCGTATCCGTCGAAACCCAACCCTTCCCCGGCTTCCCCACCGATTTGCAGGCCCAGCTCATGGCGCTGATGTGCATGGCCAAGGGCACGTCGCAAGTGCGCGAGACCATCTTTGAGAACCGCTTCATGCATGTGCAGGAGCTGGCGCGGCTTGGCGCCCGCATCGAGCTCAAAGGCGACACGGCGCTCGTCACCGGCGTTAACGATTTGCGCGGCGCGCAAGTCATGGCTACGGATTTGCGGGCCTCGGTCTCTCTCATTATCGCCGGGCTCGCCGCGCAAGGCGAAACGCTGATCGGCCGCGTTTATCATCTTGACCGTGGCTTCGAGCGTATCGAGGAGAAACTCGGCCGCTGCGGGGCCCATATCGAACGGATTTCCGGCTAAGGCTTCCCTCAGCGCGTATTTTTTGCCATTCCTGAGATTATGTCAGACAGCACCGCACCTGCCGCGACTCCGCTGAAGCTGGTCGCCCTCGACGAGGAGGACCTCGCCGTCGTGTCATCGCATCTCCAGGATGCGGTGGTGCGGGTGGAGGACCTCGCTTATCTGCCTGGGCAGAAACGCTTCGCCGCCGTTCTCAATCGCTTCGATTGGGAGAATGCCGGCGCGGATGGCGGCGATGCCTATCAACGGCGGCGTGCAGCGCTCCGATTTGACCGGGTGCTCGGCGCCAAGCTCAAGAACATCAAGCCCACGGTCCGCGACAGAATTTTGTCGTTGCTCGCCGTCAGCTTCGAGGCCAACGAGGCGCCGAGCGGCAAGGTGACGCTGTTCTTCTCCGGTGACGCCTCGATCTTGCTCGAAGTCGAATGTATCGAAGCCGAACTTAAGGATCTCGGCCCGGTCTGGCGCACGCGCTTCAAACCCGAGCATCCGGGCGGCGAGCCCGGCGATGCCGGCTCCTAGAGAGCCACGTCATGGTTCTGTGGCTCAAGACCGGCGATGCCAATTTCGAGGATCGCTTCCAGCAACTTCTGTCCGCCAAGCGCGAGACGGCGGAAGATGTCGGCGAAGCCGTCGCCAAGATCATCGCCCGCGTGCGCAAGGAGGGTGACGCGGCGCTGGTTGATCTTACGCGCACCTATGACAACCTCGATCTGAATGAGACCGGCATCAAGGTTACGGCGGCGGAGATTTCAGCGGCGCGCGCCAAGGTCGACGCGGACGTGCTTGCGGCGCTGGAACTTGCCCAGGCGCGCATTCTCGACCATCACCGCCGCCAGCTCCCCAAGGATGACAGCTATAAGGATAAGGCCGGCGTGGAGCTTGGTACGCGCTGGACGCCGGTTGAGTCCGTGGGACTTTATGTGCCGGGCGGTACGGCGAGTTATCCGAGCTCCGTGCTGATGAATGCGGTGCCTGCCAAAGTTGCCGGCGTGCCACGCATCGCCATGGTGGTGCCGGCGCCGAAGGGTGAGCTGAATCCACTGGTGTTGGTGGCCGCCGCGCTGGCCGGTGTCGACGAGATCTACCGCATAGGCGGGGCGCAAGCTGTCGCCGCGCTCGCTTACGGAACGGTGGCAATCAAACCGGTCGCCAAGATCGTCGGGCCCGGAAATGCCTATGTCGCCGCGGCCAAGCGGCAGGTGTTCGGTCAAGTCGGCATCGACATGGTGGCAGGTCCATCGGAGGTGGTGGTGATCGCCGATGCCGATAACGATCCCGCCTGGATCGCCACCGATCTGCTGGCCCAGGCCGAGCATGACGAAGCGGCGCAAGCCATCCTTCTGACCGACGACGCGAATTTTGCCAAGGCCGTGGAGAAGGCCGTCGAGACCGAGCTTTCTACCCTGCCACGCGAGACGGTTGCGCGAGCGAGTTGGCGCGACAACGGCGCCATCATCCTGGTGCGTCACCTCGATGAAGCCGCGGCGCTGGCCGATCGCCTCGCGCCCGAACATCTGGAGATCGCCACGCGCGACGCCGACAGCATCGCGGCCCACATCAAGAATGCCGGCGCCATTTTTATCGGGCGCTATACCCCGGAAGTGATAGGCGACTACGTTGCCGGCACCAACCATGTGCTGCCGACCGCACGCAGCGCCCGCTTCGCCTCGGGCCTTTCGGTACTGGACTTCATGAAGCGCACGTCGATGCTCAAGCTCGATGCCGACAGCCTCAATGCGCTTGCGCCTGCCGCTGAGGCACTCGCCCGCGCCGAGGGGCTCGAGGCCCACAGGCGTTCCGTCGCCATCAGGCTGAACCCGAAGGTTTGACATGGCCGAAACGGATCGGACCTGGCCGGAAAGCGCGCGGCTCGTGGCGGTCACCCTCGACCAGAGCTCGATCGGCCGTCCCAACGCCGAAGTCGAGCATGAGCGCGAAGTCGCTATTTTCGATCTCCTTGAGCGTAATGCATTCGCGCTCGAAGGCCATGACGGAGGCCCCTATACGCTGCATCTGTCGCTCGCCGACGATCGCCTGGTGTTCACTGTTGCCGATGTCGAGAGCGCGCCAATCCAGAATGTGACGCTGTCGCTGTCGCCGTTCCGCCGTTTGGTGAAGGATTATTTCCTCATCTGCGAGAGCTACTACCAGGCGATCAAGACGCAACCCGCCTCGAAGATCGAAGCGATCGATCTCAACCGGCGCAATGTTCACGACGAAGGCAGCCACCTTCTCCTCGAGCGGCTCAAGGGCAAGATCGGCGTGGATATCGCCACCGCGCGGAGGCTATTCACGCTGCTTTGCGCCTTGCACTGGAAGGGTTGACGCTAAGGCGGGGAGAGGGAACTATTAACAGCTCCCCGCCATTTTCTAACAGAACAAGACTTCGTCAAAAGGAGACCAAGCCATGCGTTTCGTTCTTCCAGTTCTTGCAGCGTTTGCGTTGGCTGTCGCGTCAATCCCGGCGGAGGCAGCTGGACCCATAAGGACTGTCGCAAAAGGAACGGCGACAGTCGGCAAGGGCGTAGCCAAAGGGACGGTAACGGCAGGCAGAGGTGTCGCCCGCGGCACGGCCAAGGTTGCCAAAGGCTCCGGCAGATTCGTGTGCCGTGTGTTCACTCTCGGCCGCCGCTGCTGAGACGGCAATCAAGATATCGCGGGAAGCATCCGATTCTCCCCCAGATATCGTGGATTCAACCGCGTCTGTGTTGGTTGCGATGTTTAATTTATAGACTGTGGCAGTAACGCTACAGCAATTCCTGCTCCCTTCCCTAGAATAGCTCGGGGGCGTTTCATACGAAAGTCCCGGAGTGTCTTAGTTTCTAGCCGGGGGGCTGTATGACGCGGTGCAGTGATTGTTTGCTTGCCAAATATGACAGCATAAAGCGGCCGGCGGACCGCAGATCCCTCCTGCTTGGTACCGCGCTGGTCTCGACCTTGTGGCTCGGCAGCGCGTTCGCCCCGGTTCCGGCGGCAGCGCAATCCATCGTCATCGAAACGTTTGAGCAGGTAAACAACGCCAAAAAGTTAAACGTTACTCTTGAAGCCGATATCGTTAACGAGAACATCCTCGAAGTTAACGACGACATTTTTGCCACTGTTAACATCGGGATCATTACTAACGGCAATCTCAATCAATCTCTCGATGCCGATCAGTCCGTCTTGGTCTTGAGCGATATCGTCGTCAATAATAGCGGCGAGATCGATCCGCCAATCGGCATCCTCGCGGCCATCGACAATCAGAATATCGCACTGGCGAACCTGGCCTTGTCCGTGGCGCTCGATCTTGGTGTCGTAGTCGGCGGCAATCTCACGCAGTCCATTACCTCCAATCAGACCAATGCCATAACGAACAATATCGACCTCAATAACAACGCCAAGGTCACGGCCACCCAGATCGGCATATTCACACCTACCCTCAATGAAAATATCGCACTTGCCAATTTAAGCGCCGTCATTCTTGCCAATGTCGGTTCCCTTGTCGGCGGCAACATAGTGCAAACGGGAAGTTCCGATCAGGCAAACGGGATCATCACCACGACCAACATCGTCAATAGCGGCGAAATCGACCCGGAAATCGGCATCGTTTCGCTGATCGACAATCAAAACATCGCGGCTGCGAATCTTGGCCTCGTCGCCGCTGCCAATATCGCCACTCTCACTGACGGAGACGTCACACAGAGAGCGAGACTCGGTCAGACCAATACAATCACGAGCCAAACCGGCGTTGGCAACAGCGGGGCCGTAACGGCCGATGAAGCCGGTATTTTCACCTTCATCGACAATCAAATCATCGCTCTCACCAATATCGGCGCCGCTGCGGCCGTTAATGTCATTGCCGCAACCGGCGGTGACGTCACGCAATCAGCGGCGCTCAATCAGAAAAACACCCTCGCGAGCGGCGCCAATATCGTCAATAGCGGCGAAATCGATTCCAATATCGGCCTTCTGGGCGCCGTCAATACCGACAATGCCGCTCTCAGTAATATCGGCGGCGCTTTTACGGCCAATGCTATCGCCGCAAACGGCGAGGATGTCACGCAGTCAGCAAGGCTCCGTCAGAGCAACGCGATTACCGGGCATATCGGCATCGACAACGGCGGCAAAATTGACGCCGACGATGCCGGTATCTTCGGCCTCATTAATAATAGAAATATCGCGCTGGCCAATATCGCCATCGACGCCAACATTAACCTAATCGCCGACACCGTTGGCGACCTCGCGCAGTCCTTAGAGGCGGGCCAAGCCAATAAAGTCGCGAGTCATATAGATATCGTCAATAGTGGCGACGTTCGCGCCCGAAACATCGGTATCGGCGGTGTGATCATCAATGAAAACATCGCCTTTGCCAATATTGGCCTCAATGGTGACCTCAATATCGTCACGACGATCGGCGGAGATGTCACCCAGTCCGCCGATATCGATCAAAGCAACAGGCTGGTGAGCCGGATCGGTATCGCCAATAGCGGCAATGTACACGGCAACAACATCGGCATCGGCGCTCAAATCGACAATCAAAATATCTTGTTTGCCAATGCTGCCGCGGCAGGCGTCCTGAGCGTCGCCAGCACTATCGGCGACGACCTGTCGCAAACGGCGGCGATTAGGCAACGTAACAGTATCGAGAGTTTTATATCCGTCAAAAATAGCGGCAGCGTCTTTGGTGGCGATGTCGGCATCTTCGCCTCGATTGTCGAGCCAGTGTTTGCCGCAACCAATGATGCAGTCATTCTCATCGACGCGGACGGCAGGGAGACTTTGGTCCGGAATACCGTCATCAGCAGCGGCATCACCATTCACAATACGGGAACAATCACCGCCGGCTCGCTGTTGGCCATCGACACCGAAGGGGCTTCGACGACCATCATCAATACAAATGGCGGTGTGATCGAGGGCTTTATCGACCTTACCGATAGACAGGACCTGTTCGACAATAAGTCTGGCGGCACGTTAAGTCTGGCGGCACGTTCGAAGCTCGCGAGACCAGCGATTTCCGTGGAGGCAACGACCTGTTCCGCAATGCCTCTGGCGGTACGGTTCATACCGCCAACGATCCAAACCGCCGCGAGACAACCTCCTTCATCAATCTCGAGCGCTTCCACAACCGCGGGCTGATCTCCATGGTCGACGGCCGCGCCGGCGATGTGTTCGAGATCTCGAACACGGTCGGGCAAGAGGATCTTGCCTTCGTCGCATCGGGTAACTCGACTCTCGGTTTCGATGCCTTCCTTGGCGGTCCCGGCTCGGTGGCCGACAATTTCGTCGTCAACGGCGATATCAAGGGCCGTACCATGCTGGCAGTGAACAACACCAATTTCGGTCCGGGCGCGTTCAACTCCAAAGGCATCCCGGTGGTGTTCGCCAATGCCCGGGTAAAGAGCAATGCCTTTTACTTGCCCCAGCCGATCGATACCGGCTTCGTCGACTACGATCTGTTCTTCCGCCGGACGGGGAGCGGCGTTTTCGAATTGCGGTCATTCATTGGCGGCGGCGCGCTGCTGCTGCCGCAGCTCATCACCGCCACGCAGGATATCTGGCACCAAGGCTCATCCACCTGGTTCGACCGCACCGCCGATTTGAGGGTGCTGCTCGCCGGCGGCGCGTCACCCACCGCCTATAATCCTAATGGTGGATACGTTGACGGCGCTGCCGGGGCCGGTTCATTCACGCCGGCGGTGTGGGCCAGGGGCTCAGGCGCCTGGCTCGATCGCGACGGCAGCGAGACGGTCAATGCCTTCGGGCGCAACTACACTTTCGATCTCAGCCGCGATCTCGATGTGCTCGACTGGCAGATGGGGCTCGATCTCGGCAAACGGGATTTCCTGTCGCAAGGCGATATCCTCGTGTTCGGCATGCTCGGCGGCTTTGTCGGCGCCGGCCTCGACTACGACCAGCTCGCCCGGCAGTTCGATTTCTCGGGCGGCCAGATCGGCGGCTATGCCACCTATCTCAGAGGTGGGCTATTCGTCGATACCCTGCTCAATGCGCATCTTCTGGAGATGGAGACCGAGGCTCTCGGCATGCCGCGCTCGCTCGATGCCAATACGCTGGGCTTGAGAACAGACACCGGCTACCGCTTCGGCTCGTTCAATGGCGGGGCCTTCATCGAACCGCTGGCCACCATCGAAGTGCTGTGGTCCGACATCGACGGCTTCACCAATAGCGGCAACCGCGTCTCCTTCGACGACGAGGCCAATGTCAGAGGACGCCTTGGTCTGCGCGCCGGCACGTCCTATCCAGTCTGGAACGGCACTACGATGGAGCCCTTCGTGATCGGCAGTTTGTGGGGCCATCTCTCCGGCGACAATCAGGCGACACTCGTCTCGAGCGGCACGACCTTCCGCTTCGAGGACAATCTCGACGACGCCTGGGGCGAGGTGTCGGCAGGCGTCAACTTCTTCAACCCGTCGGCAGGCACCGCCGTATTCGCCAAGCTCGATGTGACTTTCGGCGACGACGTCGACGGCATCGGCGGCAAAGCCGGCATGCGCGTCGCCTGGTAGGTCCTCTCTTACCCGCGCTTCACCAAGACGTCCCTGATTTCCTCCAGCACCTGCACCTCGCGCGAGGGCGGCGGCGTGTCGGCCTCGTCCTGCTTGCGGCGCAACTGGTTCATCGCCTTGATGACCATGAACAGGACCACCGCCACGATTATAAAGCTGATCAAATTGTTGATGAACACGCCGACATTGACGGTCGGCGCTCCGGCTTGTTTGGCCGCGGCGAGAGAGTCGTAGCTCGCGCCGCTCAGCGTGATGAACAGGTTGGAAAAATCCACGCCTCCGGTGACGACGCCGATCGGCGGCATGATGATATCATCGACAAGCGATCGGACGATGGTGGAGAAGGCGGCGCCGATGATGATGCCGACCGCCATGTCGACCACATTGCCTCTAAGGGCGAATTCCTTGAATTCTTGCAGCATCGACATATTGCCTCCTATGATTCGGAAAAAACCTAACTCAGTCACCAGCTTGCCCCGTTCGGGCGCCATTAGAGCAGAACGGTTTGCAAGACGTCCACTTGCTGGTAACTGCTTGATAGGCCTTGTCCGAGGGGGAGAGAAGTGGCCACCGAGACTCCTGCGCCAGATCATGCCGGGCGCATCCGCCATCAATTGAGAACATCGATTCTGGCCGGCGCGGTCCTGCTTATCGTCCTGCTCGCCGTGATTTCAGCCATCGTCAATGCCGCTTCGCTCAATCAATACTGGTTCCTGCATTTTCCGCTTGGCTTCTACTTTCTCGCTCAGGGAGTACTGATCTTCGTGGTGGTGGTGGGGTTCTGGTTCGTTCGCACCCAGGAACACATCGACCACACGCGCAGCGAGACCAGGGAGCTCGAATAGGCCATGACCTCCCCCATCCGGCTCCGTACGCCTAATCCGCATCTCGGCGCCTATTACGGCATCATCACCAGCGCCTTCGTAGCGCTCATCGTCCTCCTTGCCATGTTCGAGCAGCTGGGTTGGCGGGAAGTGATCATCGCACAATTCATGATGGTGACTCCCCTCCTCCTCTATGTCGTCATCGCCGTGGGCGCGCGAACCGTCGACATTGAAGATTATTTCACGTCTGGGAGACGGGTGCCGGCGGTGTTCAACGGCTTCGTCCTCGCCGCGACATCGGTCGGCGGTGTGGGCTTTCTCGCCTATACTGGCGTGTTATTTTTCCTCGGCCTCGATGGTTTGGCGATCGGTCTTGGTCTGACTTGCGGCCTGCTGGCTGGCGCAGTTCTGTTCGTGCCATTCTTGCGCAAGGCCGGCGCCTATACGCTGCCGGCCTTTTTCGGTCAGCGCTTCCGCTCGCGCAAACTGCGCGTGACGGCGAGCGTGATGCAGCTGCCGCCGCTCGTGCTGCTGCTCGCGGCCGAGATTCAGATCGCGGCTCTGATCGCCTCGCTGTTTCTGCCTCTGACTTTTTCGCTGGCGGTATTTCTGGTGGCCGCACTTGTTGCCGCCATCAGCATACTCGGAGGCATGCGGTCTCTCACCTGGGTCGGAAGCGCGCAGTTCATCGCCGGCGCAGTAGGGCTCGCGGTGCCGCTTGTCACAGTTTCAGTCCTGCTTACCAGCCTGCCCGCGCCGCAATTCACCTATGGCGGGGTAATCCCCTCGCTGCAGAACGCCGAGATCACGGCGGGTTTGGCTCCGGTGCAGCCGGAAGGGGTTACGACGGATCTTCCCCACATGATGCCTGAGCCGGTGGTCAAGCCATTTTTCCAATCCTTCGGCATTCTCGGCGAGTACGACTTTTTTCTATTATTTCTTTGCCTGATGCTTGGCGTCGCCGCCCTGCCTAGTCTCCTCGTGCGCAGCGGCGTGACGCGGTCGATCATCGAGCAGCGACGCTCGACCGCCTGGGCCATGTTGCTGGTAGCGGTGTTTGCGCTCACCGCGCCGGCCCTTGCCGTCTTCACCAAGCTACTCGTCTTCCAGGATATCGGCCTTGCGCCTGGCGCAGCTTTGCCGGATTGGCTCAATGAATTGAGCGGAAGGCAGTTGCTCAAGGCGGGCAGTGCCAATGGGGCGGGCGGCATGGGCGCGGCCGAGATCTACTTTACGCGCGACGGTATTGCTTTGATGCTTCCCACTTTGGCGGATCTGCCCTTCGTCTTGACGTCACTCATGGCGGCCGCGGGCATGGCCATCGCGCTCGCTGCCGCCGGATCGCATCTCTTCACGCTGGCGGGCTCGATCGCCGAGGATATCTATCGAGTTCTCGACAAGGGCGCCGCGGAACTGCCTCGGCTCGCCGCGGCCTGGGGTGCAATCGCCGCCACTGCGCTTGGTACCGCGATCTTTCTGCTCATTGCCGACACGGACCCGTTGCGTGCCGCCATAACCGCCTTGGCCTTTACCGCGGCCACCTTCTTCCCGGCGCTCCTGCTCGCGATCTGGTGGGGGCGGTGCACCGAAGGCGGCGCCATCGCGGCCATGGGCGCCGGATTCTCGGTCGTTTTATTGGGATGTGGTGTGTTCGGAGCGGACAAGGCCGGCCTTTATCCGGTGTATGTCGGTCTTATCGGCGCGGTTCTTGCCTTGATTGCCGGCATTGTCGCGAGCTTGTACGGAATGAAGCCGCCGGCAGCGACCCTCGCCTATTGGCAGGAGTTGCGCGACCCGGATGGCGAGACCATTTACGACCGGGCGAAGGCACGCGCCGCGGCGCAAGCGGCAAACGCCAGTGCGAGTGCTCAATAGGAGCGGCCCGGGACGCATGGATCAGCAGCAAACGCCCAATTCGAGCCGGCTCACACTCTATCCCGAGATCGTGCCTTACCGCACCGGCAGGCTCAAAGTCTCGGACCTGCATGACATCTATTTCGAGGAATGCGGCTCGCCATCGGGCAAGCCCGCCGTGCTGCTGCATGGCGGGCCGGGCGGCGGCATCAACGCCGTGATGCGGCGCTACCACGATCCGGAGAGCTATCGCATCGTGCTGTTCGACCAGCGCGGCTGCGGCCGTTCAACGCCGCACGCCTCGCTTGAGGAAAACACCACCTGGGATCTCGTCGAGGACATGGAGCGTCTGCGTGAAGCTCTCGGCATCGAACGCTGGCAGGTGTTTGGCGGTTCGTGGGGCTCCACCCTCGGCCTCGCCTATGCCGAGACCTACCCCGAACGGGTGAGTGAGCTGATCCTCAGGGGCATCTTCACGCTCAGGCGCGCCGAGATCGAATGGTTCTATCAGGAGGGCTGCAGCTGGATCTACCCGGATGCCTTCGAGGCTTACGCCGGCATCATCCCGGAGGCCGAACGCGGTGACATGATCGCCGCCTATCACAAGCGTCTTACCGGCGCCGATCCTGAAATGCAGATCGAGGCGGCGCGGGCCTGGAGCGCTTGGGAAGGCAAGACGCTATCCCTTCTGCCAGACCTCGATAGGGTGCGCCGTTTCTCGGAGGATCATTACGCGCTCGCCTTCGCGCGTATCGAATGCCACTACTTCATCAATGGCGGCTTCTTCGCCAGAGACGGCCAGCTGATCGCCAATGCCGCGCGGCTGAGAGGTATTCCCGGCGTGATCGTGCACGGCCGCTACGACGTGGTGACACCGGTCAAGATCGCCCACGACCTCGCCCGCAACTGGCCGGAGGCCGATCTGCGCATCGTCCCCGATTCCGGGCACGCCATGACCGAGGCCGGCATCGTGCACGAGCTGGTGGCAGCCACCAAGCGCTTCGCGCCTACAAAATGAAGTCGAAGGCGACGGCGCCACATATAGGCGATAGATAACCGACAAAGCTCAATTGGCGGCATCGCCGGTGAAGCTCAGGACAACGCTGCGCCGGTGTGGCGCGGCGCGATGCTCGATCAGGAACACGCCCTGCCAGGTGCCGAGCCCCATCTTGCCATCCATGACGGGGATACCGAGGCTGACAGAGGTCACCATCGACTTGATGTGGCTCGGCATATCGTCGGGTCCCTCCTCGGCATGCACATAATCCCGGTCCTCCGGCGCGAGCAGTTCGAGCGCGGTCATGAGATCGCGCTGCACGGCGGGATCGGCGTTCTCCTGGATGGTTAGTGACGCCGAGGTGTGACGCACGAACACGGTGAGCAGACCGTCCTTGGCGGCGATGGCCGACAGCCAATGGGCAAGATCGCGGGTGATTTCAGTGAAGCCCTTGCCGCTTGTCTCGACGATCAGTCTGTGACTCGCCTGCATCATGTCCGTCCCGCTCCGGAGCGCCGTTTAACGCAAAATTTACCCTGACTTGCCACGGTGAAATCGACCGCTTCGTCGCGTGTCTCCAAGGACCGGTCCCCCACCCTTTTCGGATGCGGATCAGGCGGCGTCGCGCTTCCCAAGGGGAACGGTATGGCTTCGGAAGCAAGTTGGCAAACGGGAGCGGCCAGTAGCGCCGGCGCAAACCATGCCGATGCCCCCCTCGACCAGCGCGGTGTGGAAAGCCTTCTCCTCAAGCTCGTCGAGCGGGTGTCCGAAAGCGAACGCCGCTATATCGACGCGCTCGACGATCTGCACAAGCGCCTCGACCGGCTGTCGCAGACGGCGGCCGGCGCCACCCGCGCCAGCACGGCCCAGGATTCTGAAACGCTCGAGCGCCTGCATAGACAAATCAACCGTCTTGGACGCCGGCTAGACCGCGATCCCGAAGAGTCGCTCGACGATTTCGAGCGGCTAGGGCGCACATTATCCGAGGGCATGGCCAATGCGGCCCGCAGCGCCGCCTATTACGAGGAGCGCGATTTCGACCGGCGTCTGGTCGAGACGGCGCAACGCCTGGAGCGTTCGATCGGCAACGTCATGCCGGTCAACGCGGTCGAAACATTGAATGCGCGGCTCGACGATATCAGCAGCCAGCTCGTTCTCGCGCTCAGGCAAGTGCCGCAACGCGAAAGCCTGCAGCAGGTCGAACGCCAAATTTCCGATATGGGACGCCAGCTCGTACGGGCCGAACGGCAGCTTGCCAAGGTCGGCGTGATCGAAAGCCAATTGCTCAAGCTGATTGAGCGTTTCGATGAAAAGGCGGCACAAGAGCCTCCGCCGATCGACCTCGATCAGCTGACGGAGATCGCACAGAAGGCCGCTGAGGATTCCACGCGGCGTGCCATGAAAGAGGAAAAGCCGAGCACCGCCGAACGGCTTGACGCCATGCAGCGCGACATCGTGGCCATCGGCGATAAGAACAAGCAGAGCAACGAGGTTCTCGCCAGCAAGATCCAGGCCGTGCAGGATTCATTGCGGCGGCTGGCCGAGAAGATGGAACGCGACGCGTCCGCCTTTCTTGCCAAATCCCGCTCGACATTTCTCGCCTCGAAGCCTGCGGCTGACGAGAAATTTGTCCTGCCTCGTCAATCTTCGACAAAAGTTGCGGAATCGGCGGGCGATTCACACAATGAGCCGGGCAAGGACACGCCTTTCTCCTCCCGTAGCAAGCGCGTGGCGCGCGAAGACAAGTCCGCCGAAACCGAAGTTAAATCGGAGCCGGAAGTCGAGACGCCCGAGGATCTCATAGCCGCGGCGCGACGCGGCACGCGTGTCGCCGCACTCCGCGATGCGGCACAGAGCCGGCTTGCCACCGACATCGAGAAGCCGCCGCATCGCCTGCGCACTCTGCTCATCATCTGCGCCGCGACCCTGCTTATCTTAAGTGCAGGCATGCTTCTCTACGAGCGTCTCAGGTTGAGGCCGGCGCCTGTGAACATCCCTCCGGCCGTAGAGCAAACGGTCCCGGCACCGGCCACACCGGCACCGCGGGCCGAGACGGATGGTCCCTCGCAAGCCGATACAAGTTCGGCGATCCTCGAACTCGAACGGCCCGAGTCCTGGAGGCCTCTTCCCGCCGAGGGAACGCCCCATACGGACCGTGTCGGCGATGCGAACGGTACCGAGATCGCCAAGACCACGCAGCTTGTCTCGACCGAGCCGGATGTCGGGTCTTCGCTGCAATCGCAATTCGCGGCATTGCAGACCGGCAAAATGGCGATTTTGCCCGGCATGACCTTCACCCTCGACGGCGCAAGCCTTGGTGGGAAGGTCATGGATGCCGCAAACACACTGCCGGCCACCCTTCCCTTGCCGCCGGAGACGCTCGGTCCGCTCGCCATGCGGCAAGCCGCTTCCATGGGTGACGCCAAGGCGCAATATGCCATCGCCGAGCGTTACGCCCATGGCAAAGGGGCGCCGCGCAATATGGGTGAAGCCAAGCGCTGGCTCGAACGCTCGGCTTCCTACGGCTATGCGCTCGCCCAGTACCGCCTCGGCACGATCTACGAGCGCGGCTATGGCGTCGACAAGGACATCGCCCGCGCGCGATCCTGGTACGAGGCGGCAGCCGAGAAGGGTAACGTGAAGGCCATGCACAATCTCGCCATCGGCGCGAGCGGCCGCGACAACGATCAGGCCGATTACGAATTCTCCGCCAAGTGGCACGAAGAGGCGGCGTCCTACGGATTCACCGACAGTCAGTTCAATCTCGGCATCCTCTATGAACATGGCCTCGGCCGGCCCAAGGATTTGGCCGAAGCCTATAAATGGTTCGCACTCGCCGCTCTGAACCACGATGCCGAAGCCGCTAAACAGCGCGCCCGTCTCGAGGCAGAGCTCGATACGGCCTCGCTGTCCCGAGCCGTGCAGGCCGTCAAGGCGTGGAAAGCGAAAAAGTTGATTGAAGAGGCCAATGACGCCTCCGGCACTGCCGAATGGGGCACGCCGTCACTGTCACCAAACGCCGAACTCGTCGTCCGCGCGCAAGCTTTGCTCAACCAGCTCGGTTACGATGCAGGCGTGCCTGATGGCGTCATGGGCGCGCGCACACGCGACGCGATCAGACACTTCGAAAGCCGGAATGGCCTCGAGGAGACGGGCGAGGTCTCGGTGCAGCTCGTCACCACTTTGGAGAGCCTGGCCGGTTAGCCGGACGCAAGGTCGCAAAACCAGACATCAGAAGCTGGTCAAGGCTTCCGATTTCTGGTTTTTGTTTTCTTGATTCCAGCCTCTGGATTCTACCGTCCATGTTCCAGGTCTATCTGCCCATTGCCGAGCTTTCGGTTAACATCCTCGTGATGCTGGGGCTCGGCGCGGCGGTCGGCTTCCTGTCAGGCATGTTCGGTGTCGGTGGCGGTTTCCTGCTCACCCCGCTCCTGATGTTCTCGGGCATCCCTCCGGCGATAGCCGTTGCAACTGGCGCCAATCAGATTGTCGGCACCTCGGTCTCCGGCACCCTGGCACAATGGCGGCGGGGCAATGTCGATGTCCACATGGGCGCCGTGTTGATCGTTGGTGGCGTGGCCGGGGCATTGGCCGGCGTGCTCCTGCTTAAGGCGCTGCAGCAAATTGGCCAATCGGGACTCATCATCTCGCTCACCTATGTGGTCTTTCTCGGCGTTATCGGCACGCTGATGCTGTGGGAGAGCCTGCGCGTCATTCGCAGGACTCGCGCCGGAAAAACGGTCCCGGCGCGTTCCGGCCAGCACAACTGGATCCACGGGCTGCCCTTCAAAATGCGCTTCCCACAATCGCGTCTTTATATCAGCGCGATTCCGCCGCTCGTTATCGGCGCCGTGGTCGGTTTGCTTGCGTCGTTTCTCGGCGTGGGCGGCGGCTTTATCATTGTGCCGGCCATGATCTACCTCCTGCGCATGCCGACCAATATCGTAATCGGTACCGCGATCTTTCAGATCATCTTCGTCACTGCCGTCGTCACCCTGTTACATGCCACGCTGAACCATACGCTCGACCTGTTGCTTGCCTTGATCCTGGTGATTGGCGGCGTGATCGGTGGTCAATTCGGCGTGAGGGCGGGACACCGGTTCAGAGGCGAGCAATTGCGGGCGATGCTGGCCGTGGTAGTGCTCGCCGTAGCGCTTCGGCTATTATTCGATCTTGTTGTCGAGCCGGTCGAACTTTACTCCATTATTCCATTAACGGGGGTGTGATGATCAGAACCGCATCCTTCGCCGCCTTGCTCTTGGCACTTTTCTGCACCGCGGCCAACGCTGCGGAACCTGACACCCAGGAGCAGGTGCAGTCCGACGTCTCGACCCGCGAGATCGCCATCGAGTCGAATTTTACCGGCATCGAAATCCTTATCTTCGGCAGCATCGATTTCAGCGATGAGCAGACGCCGGCAGAAGCAAGCTACGGCGTGATAACCGTGGTCAGGGGACCGACGGAACCTGTTGCCGTGACCCGTAAGCACCGCATCGGTGGGATTTGGGTGAATGGCCCGGGCAAGTCATTCGCGACCGCTCCGGGATTTTATGCCGTGCTCTCGTCGCGTCCGTTCAGATCGATTGCCTCCGATGACACGCTGAGGCAGCTCGGTATCGGTCTCGCCAATGTGGATTTCGGGCGATACACAAGAGGTCATCACGCGGACGATGCCTATCGCGCCGCCTTGGTCCGGCTAAGGACCGAGGAAGGACTGTTTCAGGAGAATGACGGCGGCGTGAGCTTCATCGGACGCAGTCTTTTCCGGGCCAATGTCACCTTGCCGGTGAATGTGCCGATCGGCCATTACACGGCCGACGTCTATCTGTTCCGGGACGGAAAGCTGGTGAGCAAGAATGTGAGCGGGCTCTATGTGAACAAAGTGGGTTTCGAGCGCGTGATCTATTCGCTGGCTTTCCAGCACCCATTTCTCTATGGGCTACTCGCAGTCGCACTTGCCGTGCTCGCGGGTCTCACCGGCTGGTATGCCTTCCGGCGCGATTAGGTCAATCTGGCAAAAGCAGGCTACCGAGCACCGGGTAAACGTCGGTGCGCCCCATCATCCAGGCTTCGAGCCGGTGCTTGACGAAGAGCAGATCGAAGGCTTCGTTCAGCACGTTCAAGCCACCCGCATAGGCGCCGAAGGCAGGCATCACCAGGCGATGGCCGTCGGTGGCGAAACAGCGGCGGCGCAGCACCGCACCGCGCCTCGAGATCCGTGCCACCGGATGCAGATGGCCGGCGATCTCGCGGGCACCGTTAGGCGAAGGCTCGTGCCTGAGGGTGATGCCGCGAATGCTCAAAGTGGCGCAGACCGTACCTTTGACCGAAGCGGGCAGGTGCGGATCGTGATTGCCGCATATCCAGTACCATTCGCGGCCTTGCTGCAGACTGGTCAGACAGGCAAGGTCTTCTTCCGCCAGGCTGTCCGCCAAATGGCTGCGATGAAAGCTGTCGCCGAGCGCCACGACGCGGGCCGGGTCGAGCGCCTGGATGACCTTACCCAAGCGTTGCAGCGTGCTGCGCGTATCGTATGGCGGTAGCAGCATACCGAGGGCGGCGAAGGCTGTGCCCTTTTCAAGATGCAGATCGGCGACAAGGAGCGTGCTCTCTGCCTCCCAGTAAAGCGCGCCGGCAGCGAGCGGCACGAATTCGTGGCCGCAGACAGAGATGCGGCCTCTCAGTCTCGGCGCGCTTTCAGGCATGAGGTCCAGTCTTGCGTGCGGCATTTCCCCCTAAAGCCTCCGCGATAAGTTCCTCGACCGTTTCACGCAACAAAGTCTCGCTCGCTTCCCCCGGGACGCTCTCGCGGCCGATCTCCAGCATGACAGGTACGGCGAGCGGCGAGACACGATCGAGGCCAATATGCCTGATTCGTCCGCGAATGCGTTTCAGGAAATCGTTAAGACGGCCGACATCGATCAGACCGGTGGCGGCATCGGCGAACGCCGCCTGCAACAAGATATGGTCCGGCTCATACTGCCGCAGCACATCATAGATCAGGTCAGAGGATACGGTCATCTGGCGTCCGGTCTTCTCCTGTCCCGGATGGCGACGCTCGATGAGCCCCGAGATGATGGCGCACACGCGGAAGGAGCGCCGCATCAGGCTCGATTCGGCAAGCCAGGCATCGAGGTCGTCTCCAAGCATGTCCTCGTCGAACAGAAGCGCAAGATCGAGCCTGCCGGTCCTCACCATCGCGCCAATATCTCTAAGGCCCCAGATGGCGAGCGCATATTCGTTGGCGACGAAACCGAGCGGCGCCGCGCCGGCACGTTCGAGCCGGCGCGTCAGCAGCATGCCGAGGCTTTGATGTGCGAGCCGTCCCTCAAATGGATAACAGACGAGATAGAAGCGTTTGCCGCGCGGATAGATCTCGATCAGAATCTCGTCGGGCCCTGGCACCAGCGAATACTCGGCTTGCAGCCGCAGCCAGTCGGAAACCTGATCGGGGAAATGCGACCAGGTGTCCGGCTGCGCGAGAAGATGCCGGACCCGATCCGCGAGGTAGGTCGAGAGCGGAAACTTGCCGCCGTCATAAGCCGGCACTTTCGGCTCGGTTGTGTTGGCGCGCGTGACGATGGCGTCGTTCTCACGCATGCCCTCGAAACGCAGCACTTCGCCAGCGAACACGAAGCTGTCGCCTGGCGTTAGCTGCTCGATGAAATATTCCTCGACTTCACCGAGCACACGTCCGGCGGCCGGCAAAGTCTTCGGCTTGAGCGCGCCGCCTTTGAGCCGGGCAAGGCGCACGCGTACCATCGGCGCCTCGACGATGGTGCCGACATTGAGCCGGTATTGTTGCGCGACGCGAGGATGGGCGATACGCCATAAACCCTCGGGCGTACGCTTCAGCTTGGCATAACGCTCGTAAGTCGCGAGCGCGTAGCCACCGGTGGCGACGAATTGCACGACCTTGTCGAAGCCCGTGCGCGCGAGCCCCTGATAGGGCGAAGCGCTGGTCACTTCACGATAGAGCGCATCGGGATCGAATGGTGCGGCGCAGGCCGTGCCGAGCACATGCTGGGCCAGAACGTCGAGTGCACCGGGCCGCGATGGCGGCGTGTCCTGCGCGCCTTCTGCCGCCGCTTCAAGCGCCGCCTCGCACTCAATCACCTCGAAGCGGTTGGCGGGCACGAGCAGAGCCTTGCTCGGCTCATCGAGCCGATGATTGGCGCGACCGATACGCTGGGCAAGGCGGCTCGCGCCCTTCGGGGCACCGATATTGATGACGAGATCGACATCGCCCCAATCGATGCCGAGATCGAGCGTCGAAGTGCACACTACGGCGCGGAGCTTGCCGGCGACCATGGCCGCCTCGACCTTGCGCCGCTGCGCCACGTCGAGCGATCCATGATGCAGGGCGATCGGCAGGTCCTCGTCGTTGTAACGCCACACCTCATGAAACAGCATTTCAGCCTGCGACCGTGTATTCACGAACATCAGCGCCAAACGGTGCGCCTTGATCGCCGCGTAGATCTCGGGCAAGGCGTAGCGCGCCGAATGGCCGGCCCAGGGCAGCTCGGCCTTAGACTTGAGAATCGAGATATCGGCCTTGGCCCCCTCCCCACCTTGAATGATTTCGGCGAGACGCGTCGTCGACTGCCCCTGATGCGGCACAAGGAACGCGGCAAGTTCGTAAGGCCGCGCAACCGTCGCCGACAGGCCAATGGCGGTAAGATCCGGCGCATAGGTACGGAGTCGTGCGAGATCTAGCGCGAGCAGATCTCCACGCTTGCTCGAAGCAAGGGCGTGCAGTTCGTCAAGAATCACATATTTGAGCCGGCCGAACAGCTCCGGCGCGCTTCTATGCGACAGCATCAATGCGATCTGCTCGGGCGTAGTCAGCAAAATATCGGGGGGCAGCACGCGCTGGCGCGCACGCCGTGACGGCGGTGTGTCACCGGTGCGGGTCTCGAGCTTGAGGGGCAGGCCCATCTCATCGACCGGCGTCGTCAGATTGCGGGCGATGTCGGTAGTGAGTGCCTTCAGCGGTGACACATATAATGTATGAATGGCGGTAGCGGGTTTGGGCTTCGCACCGCGCTCAGCGAGATCAACAAGGCTCGGCAGGAAACCCGCAAGTGTCTTGCCCCCGCCGGTTGGGGCAATCAGCAGCGCGTCACGCCCCGCTCCCGCGGCTTCGAGCAGGGTAAGCTGGTGGGCGTGCGGCTGCCAGCCCCGGCGGGCGAACCAGGAAGCGAAAGGTTCCGGGAGACCCTCCGGTGTCTTTACCAAGACTCTCGCTCTTGTGCTTACGCCTGCCACCTGCTCTTGACCTCACCTGCGCTTCGCACCAATTCTGCCGTAGTTCGGGCCGAAGCTTTGGTTACTTTAAGGCAGGCGCACGTGCCGCCAAGGTGAAAGGGCAGCGACATGGAACGGTTCTTCGGCGGCAATCCGGCCCTCGTGACGGTCAGGCTGGTGATTCTGTCCCTGATTGTCGGCGTTATCCTCGCTGCCCTCGGCTTCAGCCCCTTCGACATCATTGACAGCATCCGGCACCTTGTCGCCCGAATTTACGACATGGGCTTCGCCGCGGTTGAGCGGGCCTTCCGTTATTTTATGCTCGGCGCCGTGGTGGTGTTCCCGGTGTGGCTCTTCGTGCGCCTGTTCAAGACGCTTGGGCGCGAGAGCAGCACGGCCCTGGTCGATCCGAATTCGCGCAATCGCGAAGCCTAACCCAACGCCGCGCGGTCCTCGGCATCTGAGCCGATCAGCGGTGCAAGACTGTCGACCCCGGCCCGTTCCATCGCTTCGATCAGCGCCCTCTTGATACGGGCGATGAGCGGCGGTCCTTCAAATATAAGCCCGGTATAAATCTGCAGGAGCGATGCGCCGGCTTCGATCTTGGCCAACGCCGTTTCGCCAGAATCGATGCCGCCGACGCCGATCAGCGGCAGCTTGCCTTCCGTCAGCCGGTAAACGCGCGCGAGCATACGGGTCGAACGGGCGAAAAGCGGCCGCCCCGAGAGACCGCCTTTTTCCATGGCGAAATCCACGTCACGGAGCCCGTCGCGGGATGTCGTCGTGTTCGACACGATGATGCCGTCCACCTCGTGCGCCATGATGACACCCACAGCGAGCGCGGTATCTGCCTCGGTGAGATCGGGCGATAGCTTGATCAGAATCGGCGGCGGCTTCGGTAGCGCGGCACGCGCGGCCTGCACGCGCTTGAGCAGCCAATTGAGCGCCTGTGGCGTTTGAAGGTCGCGCAAGCCCGGCGTATTGGGCGATGAGATGTTTACGGTGAAATAGCTCGCCACGGATGCCAGACGCTCGATCCCCTCGACATAGTCGGCGATGCGGTCCTCGCTGTCGCGATTTGCCCCGATATTGACACCGACAATCCCCTTCGGAGGGTGCTGCGACAGCCGCCGCAGCGCAGCCTTATTTCCATCGTTGTTAAAGCCGAGCCGGTTGATGATCGCCCGGCCGGTGGCAGAACGGAAAATTCGGGGCTTTTCATTACCGTCTTGCGGACGGGGCGTCAGTGTGCCGACCTCGACGAAACCGAAGCCCATGTCCAGTAGCGGCTGCGCCACGCGCGCATTTTTATCGAAGCCCGGCGCCATGCCGAGCGGATTGGGGAAGTCGAGGCCGAATACGGTCTGCTTGAGCCGCTTGTCATCCGGTTCCGAAGCGTGGGGAAAAATTCCGAGTTCCAGGCTCTTGACGGCGATATCGTGCGCGCGTTCGGGCTCAAGCGAATGCAGCAGAGTTTGTCCGAAATTGAACAGGGAATTCACGCCGCGGCCTCCATCGACTCGGGGAGGACATGGCATCCTTCATCATCGAGCCACAACGGCTCGACCCAAAGCAATGCGGCGAGATCGAGGGGTGCATAGAGATGTGGAAACAGTGCCCCGCCGCGCGACGCTTCCCATTTAAGCTCAAGCCCGAGACGCCCGGCATCCAAGGCAAGCAGCACGAGGTTCTCCTGCCCGGCAAAATGTGCCGCGAGCGTCCCAGGGACCTGATCGGCGGCGGAAAGATGGATATAGCCGTCACGAAGATCGTCGGCCGAACCGCGGAATCGGCCCTCGCGCATGGCTGCCTCGAAATCGGTCTCGCGCATGATCTTGTAGATTTGCCCTGTCATGGATCGCCTTTTGCGGTCCAGTCTTGACCGCCCTCCATCTTGTCTCTTATAGGCCGAACCTGAGCATGGAGCGAAGCGGAATGGCCGAAAAACTATCCGGAGGATGCGCCTGCGGGTCGGTACGTTACGAGGCGGGTTCCGCCGTCTTGATGATGAACTGCCATTGCCGCGACTGCCAACGGGCAACCGGTAGCGCCTATGCCGCTTTCATGGTAGTGCCGAAGGACACTTTCCAGGTGACTGGTGTGCTAACTTATTATGAATGCGCGGGAGGAAGCGGTAAAAGTATCAGGCGCGGTTTTTGCGCCACGTGCGGCAGTCCGGTTGCAATAGAGGTCGAGGTGGCGCCCAACATCGTGGGCTTGCTGGCCGGAAGCTTAGACACACCCACAGAATTTAGCCCGACCATGGATATCTTCACGGCCTGCGCTCAACCCTGGGATCATATGTCGCCAGACACCCGCAAGGTCCCGGGCGGTATTTCCGGATAAGCCAATACTTCAGAACGGCGCGTCAGTTCGCCTTGCGACGCTTGATCTGTTCTTCGCCTTGTTCGTCCCGCTCCTTGATGGCCTGACCGAGACACCAATCGGCCATCGAGAGCTGCTGGTCCTTGACTTCGGGATTGAAGGCATCATGGGCGCGTTGGATGAACTTCTTCGCCTCTACGAGATAGTCCATTGGGGATCCCTCCGCTGATCCTGATGGCTGTGCATATGGTTGCGGCGGAGGGCGCCATAAAGTGCGGGGGGAGCGGAAAAGCATTTCAAAAACATGATCTTGGTACGCTACCGTTCCAGGATTCGAAGATGGTGGACAGAAGCGCGAATAAGGCATAATTCCTATAGTAGGTATAAATTCCCCACCGATCCGGTGGTAGTGTCTCAGTTTGCTTAGGACTAAATTCCGCGCCGGTTAGCCAAGACTGCAATTTGCGGTAGAGGGCTGATGAGAGAATAGGTATTGGCGTATCCCCATGTGGGATTTTCTTTGGTCAATAACCTTCTGGACGGCGGCTGTTGCCTTGGTGACGGCCGTTCTGGTTGTTGTGGGTTGGTGGCAAATTATGTCGGCCCGTCGGCAAGCGAAGGGATGGCAGACATTGGCTGCTTGTGAAAAATACGACTTAGACCCGATCCTAGATCAGTGTCTAAGGAAGCTATCAAAAGCTCGTCGGACCGGCCGGCTATGGAAAAAACCGGATAAGTACAGTGTCGAAGTTACAACGGTTCTCAATTATCTCGATGGCTTGGCCATTGGGATAGAGCAAAATCTTTATGTAGAATCGCTGGTATGGGATCATCTAGAACCGATCCTCAGGGACCATACGAGAGAGTACCTGGGGCCTGTTCAAGCGTACAAACTCGGCATAGATATTGAGGGCTATAAACGCTTGACTAAATTGGCTGAGAAATGGGGCGAGAGGCGAACTAGGTTCTGGGATGGCTGGAGCCTATGGAGAAAATGATGACTAGACCCAAAGTCTAAATCTTAAGTCTGATAAGGAAGCTGGCGCGGGTCCTTGAAGCGCCGGCGAGTTTCGGCCGCATCGATCAGCGCAACAACGTCACTCATATCCATGACCGTATCGGTTAGGCCAGCAGCCATGGCCGGGGTGATCTTGTGGGCCTTATGAAGACGGCACCAGTTGTACCAAACGAAATAGAGCGCGAGAGCATGACAGTGGTTCTCGAATTTTTTGCTGAACGCGTTGGTCAGTCGCGTGAACCGCCTCATGCTCATGCGCATGGTAAGGTTCTGGCGTTCCACAAATGACGTGCTGACGTGCTTGGGATCGGGATTGCCAGTCAGTAAAGACTTGCGAGCGCCTACGCACTCAGGCGGGCTGTACCGGCGTTGGCTTTCCGGTGAAGGCCCGTAAATCTTCACTAGCTGTGCAAAGTCGATTTCGTCACCGAAGGTGCTGCCGACCGCATCAATGTAAACGCGCAAACCGTCACTGGTGAGTTGAACACGGTTCGCCAGTCGGCCCCGCAAATCAGACATGAAGTCATAAGCGACGTACACGTTGCGAGGTCCGACAAACCACGAGACGATTAGTTTGGAGTCCGCGTCAATGGCGCTCCAAGTCCAAACGTCGCCAGCACCATCAACGGGACGCTTGGCATTGCGGACGTTGCTCGCCTTGGCGTAGCAGAATGACCAAATTTCATCGCACTGCACGCGGGCTGCATTGACGTGGCGAACTTTAGCGTCGTGGAACTCAGCACAAGCTCGCCCCGCGTCAACAAGCAGCTTTGAGACCGTGTTGATCGATACGTCGCAGACGCGTGAGATCGAGCGGAGGGACGAACCCTCCACCATCATCGAAAGGATGCGTACGCGAGTTGGGAGGGGCAGCCGGTTCATGTCTATCAACATGGTCAGCCTGCCCCTCAATGTCAAGCATTTTGTTCATTTTAATTATCTACAGAAGATGAACAGAAGGTAAACAGAACATTAACAAGGGAGTCAGTTAAGCTGTTGATTCCCCTACATTTTTACCTTGAATTTCTCCGAGGAATGTTTAAGTTAAATACCGAAAGAAGGTGCGCCCAGGAGAGGATTCGAACCCCTGACCTAATCGCTAGCAACGACCCGCTCTATCCGCTGAGCTACCTGGGCGGTGGAGTGGAGGGCACGACCGGCGTCACGCTTGCCGCGCCCTCGATTTAGGTTCTTATCTTGTCCGGGCGAGTTGCCACATCGCGCATCCTCCTTTCATGACTGAGCAGTTTCGGACCCCGGCGCGCCAACGCCGGGGTTCTCCGTTTCCGCAGCCTGCGGAACGTAGAACCACGTCTGTCCCCTGCGGCGAACAAGGGCTTCCTTGCTAAGCCTGTACAGGGTCATTCCTACCGTCTTTTCATGGACCTTAGTGTCGTACACGCGCTCGATATACTGACGTATTGGTGCGGCTTTCGAGCCTTTAGTGCCTGCCTCCCGCAGCCTATCCAAAACAATGTTCTTGATGGGAGGCCGCTCGGGTAGCTCCTTGATGGGAGCTTGTGCGCTTTTGGGCATAGAGGGTGGAGTTACGGCCCGGGGAGCGAAGTAAACGCCGGTGACACTATCGCGCCATACCGACCTGGCTTTGTCTGGTTCTTGTTTCGGCCAGTTTAATTCGACCTGAAACAGGCGAGCAGCTGCACGGAGGTCCGCCATCTCACGGTCTATGAGAAGGCCCCTCGCTTCTAAAGATTGGCGGTCGCGCCGAAGGCGCTCTCGCCGCTCAACCAAATCGGCGAGTTTCGCGCTCAGTACGGAACGAATCGATGGATCATAGGTACTCGACATGCCACCAAGATAGGGACTGCGACAAGAAAAGCAATCCCTCATGTAGGCTTTTTGCGACTCCAGCGGGCCGCTGCCCCTTTTTTTGCAATAGCCGTCCTCTCGGCACCGGAGAGGCGCTCGGCTCGCTGTTTCCCGCCGATTTTACCGCCTTTGGCGCGGCCTGGGGCTTTCGAAGGCTTATCCTCGATTTCACCCGTGGCGATTCGGGCGATCATTACCGCCGCGCCGATCACGTCGGCGGGTCTTTTCTCGCCTTTTGGGCCCTTGGGCATGGCTACAAAGTTGGCCTGCCTATTGATTAAGTCAAGCGTTAAGGACTATCTTCCTATTTCAAACTGAGACACTACCGATCCGGTGGGGAATCTGGCCCTGCCGCTAATTCGGAGGCCGCCCTTGCCGCCCCGACTTACCCATGCCCGGGTTTGGTCCGCCATCGATGCTCTGGCGCGTCGCTATGGGCTGTCCCCCTCCGGACTTGCCAAGCGGGCCGGACTCGATTCCACGGCCTTCAATAAATCGAAGCGGATCACCGGCGAGGGACGCCAGCGCTGGCCGACCACGGAGAGCATCGCCAAGGTGCTCGAAGCAACCGGTGCGAGTTTCAACGATTTCACAGCGCTCATCACCGCGGACTCGCGGAGCCGGCGGGGAACCGCGCAGCCCATTCCCCTGATCGGCCTGACCCAGGCCGGCGGAGGCGGCTTCTTCGACGATGGCGGGTTCCCCGTGGGCCAGGGCTGGGACCAGATCCGTTTCCCGCGCGTCGACGACGACAACGCCTATGCGTTGGAAGTGACCGGCGACAGCATGCAGCCGCTTTACCGTGACGGCGACGTTCTCATTATCTCGCCGAATGCCGCCCCGCGCAAAGGCGACCGCGTGGTGCTGCGTACCACCGACGGAGAGGTCATGGCTAAGATCCTGGTCAGGCGAACAGCGAAGTCCGTTGAGCTTGCCTCGTTCAACCCGGCCCACACCAATCTCGTCTTCCCCGTAGACCGAATCGACTGGATGGCGCGCATCGTCTGGGCGAGCCAATGATCAAGGAACAGAAATCAGTGATGGGAGCCAGGTGATGATGATGATCCTCATTTGTTTTTTGCAGTTCGGCATGATCCTCTTCGCTCCCGCGCAAAGCTTGGCGCAAGACGCGTTCGTGCCGACTGAAGCCGAGCGTGCCAAGATCTCAGACTGCATCAAGCGCGCGGCATCGGAGACCGAACTCAAGCAGATGAGCGCCTGTATCGGACTGATCGCTGAGCCCTGTGTCGAGCGCCGGACGCCAATACCGCCTCGCTTGTCGCCTGCCATATGCGCGAGCAGACTATCTGGGACGGCTATCTCAACACCTGGTACGGCGAGGCGCAGAACAAGCTCAAGGGTGACACAGCCTCGGGGGACGCACTCAAGCAGGCGCAGCGCGCTTGGATCGCTTTCCGCGACGCCAAGTGTGCCTATTGGGAAAAGCGCTATGCAGGAGGCACCATCGTCGCCGTGCTGACCGGAGACTGTATGCGGGTGGAAACCGGCATCCGGGCGTTGGAAGTGCGCGCGATCCTAGACGACCTGGATCAGTGATCCTGCCCCATCGAGCTTTGCTCGCGCCCCGGCGTCGGAAGCGACAATCCGATCACGCCGATGATGACAAGGGCGACTGAGACGATCTTGAGCATCGTCAGCGGCTCGCGGAAATAGGCGACGCCGATCATCGCCGCCAGCGCCGTACCGACGCCCGACCATATGGCATAGGTGGTCGAGAGATCGAGCTTCTTCAGCGCCAGAATCACCGCTAGGGCGGAGAACACATAGAACACAGGAACGGCGATCGACGGCAGCGGCTCGGAAAAGCCGCGCGACAGCTTCATCGAGGTGATGCCGGCGACTTCGAGCAGAATGGCGGCGCCGAGATAGATCCAGGACATAGACCAGCCGAGGCAATTGCGACTCAGAGCGCGATGGCGCTTTGCCGCTTCACAGCGAAATTGCATGACGTCCTGATGACAGGCGCCGCCTAACTGTCACAATAGTTCGAGAGGGACGAGCCGCTTGGGCGCCGGGTAAGCGCGATCGAGCTCCGCAAGATCTTCCTTGCTCAGCGAGAGGTCGAGCGCCGCGCGGTTCTGGCGGACATGCACTTCCGAACCGGCTTTGGGTATCACGATCATGTCCTTCTGCCTGAGTACCCAGGCGATGGCGATCTGGGCCGGAGTGGTATCGTGTCTCGCCGCGATCGATACCAGCGTACGGTCTCGCAGCAAACGTCCCTGCTCGATGGGCGAGTAGGCCATGATCGGCATGCGGTGCTCACGGCTCCAGGGTAATAGGCCCGCTTCGATACCGCGCCGCCTGAGATTATAAAGAACCTGGTTAGTGGCGCAGTGCGCACCACCGTTCAGTTCGAATAATTCTTCCATGTCCTCGATGTCGAAATTGCTGACGCCCCAATAACGGATCGCACCTGCCGCTTGCAGCGCCAGAAAGGCCTCAAGCGTCTCGGCAAGTGGCACACGGCCGCGCCAATGCAGCAGATAAAGATCGATGCGGTCTGTCTTGAGACGTTTCAGACTGCGCTCGCAGGCCTTGATGGTGCCGGCGCGGCTCGCATTCTCGGGCAGCACTTTGCTGACCAGGAAGACCTCGTCGCGGCGTCCGTCTATGGCCTCGGCCACGATTTCCTCGGCGATGCCGTTAGCGTACATCTCGGCGGTATCGAACAAGGTCATGCCGAGATCGAGGCCTAGCTTTAGCGCGGCAACCTCTTCCTGGCGCGCCCGCGCGGTCTCACCCATACGCCAGGTGCCCTGGCCGAGTTGCGGCACGGCCTCCCCCGAAGGAAGTGTCACAGTAGGAAGCTCGGCCGCCATGGATCACAAACGCCGCACTGCTTAATGGGTTCAGGCCCTCAGCGTTGAAAGATAATGTTCGCCGTTAGGCCTTCTTGGCGGCCATGCCTCCCTCCCGCTCTTCTTTCCGCCAATAGAGCTGAAAGGCGAGCACCAGAAGGAAGACACCGAATACCAGGGCATAAGCTCCAATCCATAGAGTGAGCACCACCGCACCGATAAAGGGCTGGATCACCAGCAAGACACCGAACACAAGTGAGGCGATACCGCCAAGGGCGAGCCACCAGCGCCCGTGCTCGATATTGAGGGAGAAGGCAGCGGCGAGTAATAACGCGCCAGATATGATGGCCCAGATGGCGATGATCCACACCAGCGCCACGAGGGTTATGAGTGGCCAGATCACCGCGATCACGCCGGCCGCGATGCTGACGACTCCCTGCAAGATGAGCAAGCCCCAACGCTCGCCATTCGTCGCCGCCTTGATGCCCGAGATGATGGTGAAGGCGCCGTCGACCAGCATATAGGCTGCGAACAGGATGACGAACACTTCGACCGCGAGCCTGGGATTGAGCAGACAGATCAGGCCGAACAGGATGCCAAAAATGCCGCGCAGGCCCACCGCCCACCAACTCTGTTCCAGAACCTCGCTCAACGCATTGCAGCGTGCCTTCTTGGCACTTACCCCGCGACCTCTCGCCGTTGCCGTGCTCGCAGCCATGGAACGATCCTCCCTCCAACCAGAATTGCCCGACGAGTTTATCCGGGTTTGGGACGCGAATCCTCACGAAATTGCGTCATCGTGCCGCCCCGTCGGAATGCTAGCATCCAAATAATGTCCTCAAGCGTTTAGACCTGCTCTGTTTTTTCAAAAAGGCGGTGTTTCATGGATACACTCAATCAATCCGCAACCACGCTCAAGACGCCGGCCTTTGCCGCCCAGTCGGCTAGTTCGGGCATTGCCCCCTGGTCACTCGAGCGCCGCGAGCCAGGTCCGCACGACGTGCTCATCGACATTCTCTATTGCGGTGTCTGCCATTCGGACATTCACCAGGTCCGCGACGAATGGGGCAATTCGATCTTTCCCATGGTGCCGGGTCACGAGATCATTGGCCGTGTCGTCAGGGTCGGTGACAAGGTGAAGAAATGGAAGCCGGGCCACATCGTCGGGGTCGGCTGCTTCGTCGATTCCTGCCGGCGCTGCGAAGCCTGCCGCGCAGGCGAGGAGCAATATTGCGAGGGCAAGGTCGGCATGTCGCTCACCTATAACGGGTATGAGCAAGACGGAAAGACGCTGACCTATGGCGGCTATTCCACCCGCATCACGGTGGACAAGAACGGTGGACAAGAACTATGTGCTGAGCATCCCCAAGGGCATTCCCCTCGAGCGCGCGGCGCCGCTGCTCTGCGCCGGCATTACCACCTACTCGCCGCTCAAGCATTTCGGCCTGAAGAAAGGCGACAGGCTCGGCGTGGTGGGGCTTGGCGGTCTCGGCCACATGGCGGTGAAATTCGGCCATGCCATGGGTGCGCATGTCACAGTACTCAGTCATTCACCCGGTAAGCGCGACGACGCGCTGAAGCTCGGCGCCGACGATTTTCTCATCACCAAGGATGAGGCGACCTTCACAGACAATGCCGGACGTTTCGACTTCATCCTGGACACCGTATCGGCCAAGCATGATTACAACGCCTATCTCGGCCTTCTCCGCCGCGACGGCGTCATGGTGCTGGTAGGCGTGCCCGAGCCGACGCCACTCTCGGCCTCTTCCCTCATCATGAAGCGGAAGAAACTCGGGGGCTCGCTGATCGGCGGTATTCGCGAGACCCAGGAGATGCTCGATTTCTGTGCGGCAAACGACGTTGCCGCGGATGTGGAGGTCATCCCCATCCAGGATATCAACGAAGCCTATGAGCGTATGCTGCGGAACGATGTGCGCTACCGCTTCGTGATCGATATCGCGAGCCTTAAGGAGGCCGCCTAGGAGCCTTCCGGGCCCTACCCTTCACCATGGTTAATAGGCTGGCCCTCAAAAAGCCATGAAGGGGCCGAGAATCCCGGTGTTTCCCGCGATAAGAGGGTGTCCGCGGGCATTAACCCTGTTTCTGTAATCGTCAGCCACTCTGGGGCCGGGGGGAGGAAGCTGATGACATGCGTAGACTCGCGCTGATTGCGCTCGCTTCCTGCGGCCTTATCGGCCTGCCATCTCTTGCCGCTGCCCAAACCAGCACCATGACGGTGCCGGTGGGGCCGTCGCGCACGCTCACGGTGCCGAAACAGGCATCGCCGCAACTTCTCGCACCGCCGCAAGTGGAGCTTCAGCCAGAATTGCGGCTGACACCGCCGCCTGCCGCTCAACCTGCCGCAGAGCCGGCGCGCGAGACACGATCCGATCCCTTGCCCACTGTCGTGGTGCCTCAGCCAGAACCGCTTGCCGCGCCTCAGCCCATCCGCGACAACGCACCGTTTCTACAGGACACGGCTCCGGAAGCCTCTACGACTGCGCCGGAAAATTCTTTCTCCTCAGCCGAAAGTCTGTTCACCTGGATATCAAACTACCGCAAGAAGCCGCAGCCTTGGCGCGTTCCTGCCGCGGTTCATGCCATGTATGAGTTCGGCCTGTTCGGCGACGAGGAGAAGCAGTGGTTCTGCATAGGCTTCATCGCCGGTGTACTCGGCAATAATCCGAAGGATGGGCCGAAGCTCATCCCGCAAATGTTTCCCATGCCCGACAAGGAGCAGGCGGTGATCATCAGAGCCATCGCCTATTCGGGACGGCCCGACTGGCGCGAGCTTCTCGAGAAGAATTCCTCCCGCATGCCGCTCAGGCGTCCGCTCATCGACGACTTCCTCAATGGCAAGCGTCCGATCCTGATGGAACTACCGCTCGACACCGGCGGCTCACCGGGCATTTATGCCTTGTGGGGCTATTACGTGGCGACAGGCCAGCACCAGCCGGTGATGCGCATCATGGAGGCTCTGCGCTGGTCGAAGAACAAATCGGATTCAGGATTCTCCTGGCGCAAGATCTTTTCCGGTTGGGGCAACGACCCGAGCGCCGTTGAAAAAATCACCACCGGCGGCACTGCCAAATGGACGCTCGCGTCCTACGCCGAGCGCGATCGTGATCTGATTACGCTCTATCGCGCCGAGCAGGAGAGGCAGCCGGAAGAAATCTCAAAGCCGCTCGGAGACGTGATCGAGGCCGCCGAGGCCTTCGAATCCGAGAAGATCCGCAAGGATCAGTTCGGCTCAATCGAGGACGCGACGAGGCGGCAAATGACCAACGATATGACGGGGATGACCAAGGGCGTGACCGCGGGCTCGATCGCCATCGCCACGGGCTGCGTAGCGGCCACGGCTTTTGGACAGGCGCAGATCGCCATCCCTTGCGTGATCGGTGGCGCGCTCTATACCGGCGCGGCCAAACTCGCGCATTAATCGCTGCTGCGACCGATCAGATAACCGACGATAACGCCCACTCCAGCGGCGAGGATAAGCGAAGCGGCGAGGTTGTCCCTGATGGCGTCCTCAGCCTCGGACGCGGCATCGGCGGCCAAATGGCGGGCCTGCTTGTATCCCCGTCTGGCGCTCTTGCCGACACTGTGTGACAGATCGTTGACATAGGCACGCAGGCCATCGAGCTGGTCGTAGAGATCATCGATGTCGAGCTCCTTGGCATCCTTGATCAATCTCGCAGCCTTCTGCTCGGCCTTACTCATATTCACCATGATATTCCTCCGTGTAACGAGAACGCGCCCCGCCAGGATTGCCGAGCATAGCAGAAACGACGAAGTGTAGCTTTCCGTTCCAGACCTCGCTTAGAGCACCGTATTGCGGGCCCTGATACCGCGCTCAATAGCCACGGCGGTCAGCCTGTCGAGGTCCAGATTGTCTCGCAACATGTCGATGAAGCGCGCCTCTTCGGGTCGCACGCGGAGATCGGCGGCAGCCACCTCCAGAGCCACGGCATAGGCCGTCTCGCGAAGTTTCTTCGGCAGGCCCTCCTGGATGAGGCCGAGTACGTGCTCAAGACCACCGTCTTCTCCGAGAAGCTCGCCGCAGGTCTCGGCGGTCTTGACCAGCTCATCCTGGTCGTAATCGGCGAAGATTGGCAGGTTGGAGACTATCTCGCCGATACGGGCGAGCTCGGCGTCGGTCATGACCCGGTCGACGGCGGACACCGTGACCATCGCATAGATCAGCGCGGTGTGATGATCCAAAGACTTGGCCATGGCGCGGGCGTCCCTCTCGTTTCCTCTTCGCAGCGCCGGGACCGTATGCAATTGCCGCCAACCCGGCAAGCGCCGTTTGATCTACCAGGTGCCTGGAAAGGCTGGCGCCATTTAGGAATCTGTGGAATTTGTCGACTACCAATTCAGACCGATTCAACACTCCAGCCATGGCCAGTTCACCCGCCCAAAAGATCGCCCCGAAGCTCAGGATAGACTCCGAACTCCTGGCGCATGCCCATGTGAGCAAGGCATGGCCTTTCGAGGAAGCCCGGAAAGTCTTGAGCCGGCTGAAACGCATCCCGAAGCCGACCGGCGCCATCATCTTCGAAACCGGTTATGGGCCGTCGGGCCTGCCGCATATCGGCACGTTCGGCGAGGTGGCGCGCACCACCATGGTGCGTCACGCCTTCCGCGTGCTTACCGAGGACGAGGTGCCAACGCGGCTGATCTGCTTCTCCGACGACATGGATGGACTGCGCAAGGTGCCGGATAATATCCCCAACAAGGAAATGGTGGCAGAGCATCTCGGCAAGCCGCTTACGCAGGTGCCGGACCCGTTCGGCGACCACCAAAGTTTCGGCCATCACAACAATGCGCGGCTCAAGGCCTTTCTCGACACGTTCGGTTTCGACTACGAATTCCTCTCGGCGACGGAATGCTATATCTCAGGCCGTTTCGACGCGACGTTGCTGAAGGTGCTGGAGAATTATGAGGCGGTCCGCGACGTGATCCTGCCAACGCTTGGACCCGAGCGGCGCGCTACTTACAGCCCCTTCCTGCCCATCTCGCCGACCACGGGACACGTGCTGCAAGTGCCGATCGTCGATCACGACGTGGCGGCAGGATCAATCCGCTACAAGGACCCCGATACCGGCAAGCTCGTCCAGGTTCCCGTCACGCGCGGCCATTGCAAGCTGCAATGGAAGGCCGACTGGGCCATGCGCTGGGCAGCCTTCGGGATCGATTATGAAATGGCCGGCAAGGACCTGATCGATTCGGTGCGCCTGTCAGGCCAGATCTGTCGCATCCTCGGTGCGCAACAGCCGGAAGGCTTCAACTACGAACTATTTCTCGATGAAAACGGCGAGAAGATCTCGAAATCGCGCGGCAATGGGCTGACCATCGAGGAATGGCTCGCCTACGCCTCGCCGGAAAGTCTCTCCCTCTATATGTATCAAAGCCCCCGCAAGGCGAAGCGCCTCTTTTTCGATGTCATCCCCCGCGCCGTCGACGAATATGTCGGCCATCTCGCTGCCTATCCGAAGGAAGAAACGGCGGCGAAGTTGATGAACCCGGTCTGGCATATTCATCAGGGAGAACCGCCTGAGGCCGAATTGCCCATCAGCTTCGCGCTTCTGCTTAACCTCGCATCGGCTTCGAACTCGGAGGACCGCGAAGTTCTGTGGGGCTTCATCCGCCGCTATGCGCCGGAGGCTACACCTGAAGACCATCCGCTGCTTGACGAGCTGGTCGGCTACGCCATCCGCTATTTCCACGACCTGGTGAAGCCGGCCAAGCACTATCGCGCGCCGACGGAGAAGGAACGGGAGGCGCTGCTCGACCTCGATGATCGGCTTGGGCGCCTACCAGCTAAAGTAATGGCCGAGGAGATCCAGGCTGAAGTCTATGCAGTCGGCAAGGAACACGGCTTCGAGCCGTTGCGCGACTGGTTCGCCACGCTCTACGAGGTGCTGCTCGGTCAGGCGCAGGGACCGCGTTTCGGTTCATTCGTGGAGCTTTACGGTATCCCCGAGACCCGCGCCCTCATCGCCAAAGCGCTCGCCGGCGAGCTTGTGCAAGACCAGCCGTCTTAGAAGAAACTCATGGGGAAGTAGCGGAGGAACAGCTCCTCGTAGCGTCCGCTCGCATGCACCTGCTCCAGTCCGTAATTGAGGATTTCGCCGATCCGGCGGTTACCGCGCTTCACGGCAATGCCAACGCCTTCCCCGAAATGTTTCGTGTCGATATAGGGTCCGCCGCGAAACTCGCAGCATCCCTCGCTGCTCACGCCGTTGATCCAAAATGTGAGACCGATCCCGTCGCCGAATATGAAGTCGACGGTAGCCCCTTGCAACGCTTTCTGGGTGTCCTCAACCGTTTCGAGACTGACGATCTCCGCATCGGGAAAGAACTTCGTTAGATAGGCCTCGTGTCCAGTGCCTTTGACCACGCCGATCTTAACGTCCTCGACAGTCTCGGGGCGTATGTCAGTGAGCTCGGTGTCCTTCCGTGCGACGAAGCGCGCAGGCGTGGCATAATAGCGTGTCGTGAAGTCGGCCTTCTCCAGTGCTTCGGCGGTGATACGAATCGAGGCGATGGCGGCATCAGCCTCATCTCTGTCGAGGCTGGGCAATAATTCGCTCCAGTCGATATCCCTCACCTCGCATTGGACTTCCAGCGCCTCGCAAATGGCTTTGGCCAGATCGACATTGAATCCGGTCAGCGCACCTACCTCGTCGATATAGTGAAAGGGCGGATAGTCGTTGTCGGTAACGAAGCGCAGCCTCTCGACACCCTGCATGTCTGGCCTGGGGCGCTGCACATCGCCCTGCCAGGCATCAGGCACGATCGCCTTGCCGTTGGGCGTCTGGGCAAAGCCTGCGTCCGGTAAAAACCAAATGAGACTCAAACCGAGCGCAGCGAGCCACATACAGGGAGGTGAGGTACGTGCTGACACGCGCTTGTCTTAGCGCAGCTTCAGAGGGCCCGCCAGCTTATGCAACACTAAATAGTTGTATAATATAACACAACAACTTTTCTTAGAATTACAACCTTCGGTCCAGATCGATATTGCGCCTCCTCTTAAAAGTGCAAATAGTAAACAGGGGTGTTCAGGGGGAGGCTTCCCGTGTCGCTTGTATCGGACCCGCGCGGACTCGAAGACCGTGTCGCGGGCCTGGATCTCACCGCCCATACCCAGGCCGAGTACCACTTTCTGATCGACCGTTACGTCGATGCGGCCACATTGGCGAAGGCGACGGCGATTGCCGGACGCTGGGGCGTTCGTCCACACGATGTGCTGATCGCCACAGGCAGGCTCAAGGCCGACGACTATTACCGCGCCCTGGCAGTGTCCTGCGGGGCTTCCTTTACACCGGCGCTCTCAGCCGCGGATATCGTCCCTCCTGCCGCAAGCCTCAGTCCGCGCCAACATCTGGCGCAGGGTTTACTCAAGGACCGCACGACCAACCACTATATCTTCGCACCGGACCGCCTGTCGCCGAATACGCTCCGCCACATCCTCGGACAGCTTTATCCGCATCGTTTTGCGCTCGCTTCGCCGCATGCGGTAAGGCGCGCCATCTACCGCCATTTCGCACGAGCTTTCGCCCATGACGCTATCGACGGGCTAGCCGAGCGTTACCCTGAGCGCAGTGCGCGAATGTCCATTGCACCGTGGCAACGTCTATCGTCTTTACTCGGCGCAATCGGGATCCTTGTGTCGTTCCTTGTCGCTCCGATCGGAACGTTATGGTTCCTAACGCTACTTCTCTCGATCCTGTTCGTCCCAGTTATCGTGCTTCGGCTCGTTGCCCTTCAGTCACTTTTGCACGCCGACTCCAGCCGGAACCGTCCGACAATTCCACGCGAGGCCGATAGCGAGCTGCCGATTTACACCGTTCTTGTGCCGCTATATCGCGAAGCGCATATGTTGCGGGGGCTTGTCCAGTCACTGCTGCAACTCGATTGGCCGGCGTCCAAGCTCGATATCAAGCTCATCCTCGAAGAATCGGACAAGGAAACTGTTGAAGTGGCGGAGGCGCTTGCACTTCCGGGCAATATCGAAATCGTACTTGTCCCCGAGCTTCATCCGCGAACCAAGCCCAAAGCCCTGAACTATGCTTTGCCGCTCACGCGCGGCGAATATCTGGTGATCTTCGATGCCGAGGACCGGCCCGAACGCGATCAACTCAGGCAGGCTTTCCACGTCTTTCGGACCGGTCCACCGGACCTTGCCGTGGTCCAGGCGCAGCTCAATCTCTACAACGCCAAAGACAACTGGCTCGCCAAGCAATTCACCCTCGAATATTGCGTTCTTTTCGACGGGCTTTTGCCGGCATTCGACCGATTAGCCCTGCCGATCCCTCTCGGCGGCAGCTCAAATCACTTTCGCGTTTCCGCTCTTACCTGGCTCATGGCCTGGGACCCGTTCAATGTCACCGAGGATGCCGATCTCGGCATACGTCTCGCGCGCAGCTCCTATCGTTGCCGGGTACTGCAATCCACCACATACGAAGAGGCGCCGCGCAAGTTCCGGCACTGGCTCAATCAGCGCACGCGCTGGCTTAAGGGCTATGTGCAGACCTGGCTTGTACATATGCGCTCGCCACGGGCGCTATGGCGCGAGCTTGGACCACGCGGCTTTCTTGCCTTCCAAGTCATGGTGGGCGGGACGGTTCTGTCGGCGCTGGTACATCCCTGGTTTTATGCGCTTGCCGCCTTCGAGCTTCTAAGCGGGGGCGTGCTCGTACGTCCTGAGAGCCTGCTCGGTTGGCCGTTCTGGCTGATCGCGAGCTTTACGCTGATCACCGGATATCTCGCCCCCATGGCCCTCGGCTACGTGACCGCGCGCCGCCGCGGGCACCGGCATCTCCTGAAACAGATTCCGTTGATGCCGCTATACTGGCTGTTGATCTCGTTCGCAGCCTACCGGGCCATGTGGCGATTCATGACGGCGCGTTTCACCTGGGAAAAGACCGAGCACGGCTTCGCGCGCAAGGTCGTGATACCGGCGCGCTAGCTGTCAGCCGCCTTGCCGATAATTCTCGCGCGTAACCTCGTCCTGGGCGCGCTTCATGGCCCAGTCCTTGCGCCGGTTCCGCCACATGAGAATGCCGTAGATCAGCGCCGCGGCGAGTACCGTGACACCCAGGATATCCATGATCACCCAAAGCCAGCCACTGGGGTCGTCCATCGCCAATCTCCTGTCCGTGTCTCAAGAGAAACGCGGAAGCATTGCCTCGGGTTTCGTGCCGGTAATGGGGGAATTGGAGCGGGCGATGGGGATCGAACCCACGACCCGTAGCTTGGGAAGCTACTGCTCTACCACTGAGCTACACCCGCGCCGATTCGCAGTTGTACAATGACGGGCAGCCACAAAAAAGCAAGCCGGCTGCATGGAGTGGTGAAACGCTTTGCATTGCGGACGGTAGCCGCCCGCCTACTAATGGCATCGCTGGAGGACCATGTCCTTGAGGGCTTCGAGATGCTTGGCGGCCTCAGCTACATGATGGCCTCCCGAAACCCGCACAGGATCGAGCGGCGGGAGCATGGCACTCAAGCCCCTTGCGTGCCAAACGGTTCACGCCGTAACCGCCACTGTTACGGCACCTAGAACGGATTGTCCTCCGACTTGCCGCGTGTCTTGAAGAACTCCTTGGTGAGCGCAAAAACCACGGGACTGAGGAGTGCGAGAGCAAGCAAGTTCGGAAGCGCCATCAAGGCGTTGAGTGTGTCGGCGAGCAGCCAGACAATGGCGAGCTCCATCGTGGCACCGACGAAAATCGCCAGGCACCAGACGATCCGGAACGGCTTGATGATGCGAACGCCGAACAAGTATTCGAGCGACCGCTCGGAATAATAGCTCCAGCCGATCAAGGTGGTGAAAGCGAACAGGGCGAGCGAGAACGACACGATGTGATGGCCCACGACCGGAAGCGACGCCTCGAAGGCATTCGCGGTCAGCGCGGCGCCCGTGGCCCCGGTCGTCCACACGCCGCTCGTGAGGATGACGAGGGCGGTAAAGGTGCAGACGATGATGGTGTCGATGAACGGCGCGAGCATGGCGACCAGTCCCTGGCTCACCGGACCGTGCGTCTGCGCCACGGCATGGGCAATCGGTGCCGAGCCGAGACCCGCTTCGTTCGAGAACACGCCGCGGGCGACGCCAAATTGAATTGCCACCCATACGGCCGCGCCGGCGAACCCACCGGTCGCCGCGGCGGGCGAGAACGCATGGGTGAAGATCAGTGAAAACGCCTCCGGGACTGCGGCCGCATTGATAAGAATGACGAGGCCGCCGGAAGCGATATAGGTGATGGCCATGAATGGCACGAGCTTACCGGCGACCGCGCCAATGCGCTTGATGCCGCCGATCAAGACCGCTCCGACAAGCACAAACAAGACAAGGCCCGTTAACCAGAGCGGGACCGACAGCGAGTTCTCGAGAGCGTGAGAGACGGAATTGGCTTGCACCATGTTGCCGATGCCGAAGCCGGCGGCCCCGGCAAACACCGCGAAACAGGCGCCGAGCCACGACCAGCGGGCGCCGAGGCCGTTCTTGATGTAATACATGGGCCCGCCGACCCATTCGCCGCGCGAGTCTTTCTCGCGATAGCGGACGGCAAGCACGGCTTCTGCGTATTTCGTCGCCATGCCGACCAGTGCCGTCATCCACATCCAGAACACCGCGCCAGGGCCGCCGAGAAAGATCGCCGTGGCGACGCCGGCGATATTGCCGGTGCCGATGGTGGCGGAGAGCTCCGTCATCAGGGCGTTGAAGGGTGTGATCTCGCCTTTGCCCTCGGGTCGGCGGCCGCGCCACAGCATCCAGAAGCTCAATGGCACATTGACGATGGTGCGGAGCTTCAGGCCAAAAGTGAGAAAGAGCCCGACCCCCAAGATCAGGATCAGCATCGGCACGCCCCAGACGATGCCGTTCAGCCAGTTCAGAGCTTGGGTAAACCCGTCCATGCGATCCCCCGTCCGCTTATCGATTGTTGGGCCGGCGCCGCTCCCTCAGCAGATCACTCCTGGCGGAAGTGCTTCGACAGCTTCAGGCCTTGCGCTTGGTAGTGCGAACCGATGCCCTGGCCGTAGATCTGGTCGGGGATGTCGGTGAGTTTGTCGAACACCAGCCGCCCGACGATCTGCCCATCTTCCAGGATGAAGGGGATATCGAGGCTGCGCACCTCAAGGACCGCCTTGGCGCCAGGCGCGCCACCCGGCGTATAGCCGAAGCCCGGATCGAAGAAGCCGGCATAGTGCACGCGGTATTCGCCGATCAAGGGATCGAATGGCGCCATCTCGGCCACATAGGCTGGCGGCACCGACACGCTTTCCTTCGAGGCCAGGATGTAGAACTCATGCGGGTCGAGCACGAGACGCTTGTCCTCGCCGAGATGCACCGCCTCCCAGTACTGATTGGGCTCGTAGGCGCCGACCGCATCGACATCGATCACGCCGGCAAAGCGGCGGGCGCGATAGCCGATCAATCCAGTCGGGGGGATCGGTGCGAGGCTGATGCGCAAATTCAGGCCTTCACGGATGGCGGCTTCGCCTTCGACCAGACCCACATCGGAGTGGATCTCGCGCAAACGCCGGTCGCCGACGCGCCCCGGCTGCTCGCCGGCATCGAGTTGTTGGCCGACACGGCGGCGGAATCTGATCTGGTTGAGGCGTGACCCATAGCGGACCTTGATGGAGAAGGTGCGCGGGCAGATTTCGGCGAAGAGCGGTCCGGCATAGCCTTCCTCGACTGCGTCGAACGAATCCTGATAATCGGCAATCAGGCGGGTGAACACGTCGAGCCGTCCGGTCGAACTTTTCGGATTGGCAAAACCGGCGATGGTCGAGCGGAGCTTGAGCTGTTCGATCAGCGGCACGAGATAGACGCAGCCTGCCTCAAGTACCGCGCCCTTGGTGAGATCGATCTCATGGAACTTGAGCGCACCGAGCTTGTCGCGCACCGTAGCGTTAGGCCCGGGAAGAAAGCTCGCGCGGATGCGATAGGCCACCTTGCCAAGCCTGAGATCGAGGCTTGCCGGCTGAATCTGGTTCGGCTCGATCTCCGGCGCGGCGAAGATTTCACCGCCGGCGATCATGGCGCGGATGGCCTGGCTCGGCAGGATGCCGGTCCGGGCGAAGATGCCGCGTGGAGCTTCGGCCGGTGCGGTCATTTGCGACTCATCGGGCAGAGCCGCAAAGAGCTTGTCCTGTTTCTCCGCGGTGGATGGCATAGTGTCGTTCTTGGCATGACGGCGGGTACCTGGTCTCGTTAGAGTCGGCCTTCTCCCCCGGATTCACAAGGGTTGCAAGGATGCTACTAGGTCTGTTTGCCCTGATCGTCGCGGCGGTATTCACCGGTGCCGCCTTTTATATCAATTTTGCCGAGCAGCCGGCCCGGCTCGCTCTGGACGACCGCGCGCTTCTGGCCGAATGGAAGTCATCCTACCGGCGCGGCTTCATGATGCAGGCGAGCCTCGCGGGTTCTCGGTTTCCTGCTTGGCGCGCTTGCTTGGTGGCATACCAGTTCGGTCACATTCCTGATCGGAGGGCTATTGATGCTCGCAAATTGGCCCTGGACACTGATTGCCATCATGCCCATCAACAATGCGCTGATGGCCATGCCGCCCGAACAGGTCGGGCCGCAAAGCCGGCTTCTCATCGAAAAATGGGGCAGGTTACATGGAGTCCGTACCGGATTGGGTGCGCTCGCGACCGCCGTCTTCCTCGCCGCCCTGGTGCATTGGTGACTCGGGGGGCTTGACGGGAGGCCCCCCAAAGCGCGATGAATGCCCCACGTGGTGATTTGGCCGGCCGGCTTGCAGCCACGTTAAACAAGTCGCTAAAAGGCCGTGGGCGATGAATCCCGGTCTTTTGGCGGCAGCCAAAGTCCGGGTTTTTTTGTGCGGCCGGTCGCGTTGAGCGTTCAAGGAGTACGGCCATGGCAGGTGAGGACAACAAAGCCCGCGGCGGCAAGCCGTGGCGACAGGCCACGCAACTTGTTCACGCCGGCACGCTGCGCAGCCAGTTCGGCGAGACGTCAGAGGCCATTTTCCTCAACTCCGGCTATGTCTATGACACGGCCGAACAGGCTGAGGCGCGCTTCAAGGGGGACGAGGAAGGCTTCGTCTATAGCCGCTACGCCAATCCCACCGTGGCCATGTTCGAAGCGCGCATGTGCGCCATGGAGGAGGCTGAGGCGGCGCGCGGCACAGCCAGCGGCATGGCGGCGGTGGCGGCGTCCCTGCTGTGTCACTTGAACGCCGGAGATCATGTCGTTTCGGCGCGCGCGCTGTTCGGAAGCTGCCGGTATGTGGTCGAGGATCTGCTGCCGCGTTTCGGCATTGCCACGACACTGATCGACGGACGCGACATTGCCGCCTGGGAAGCGGCGGTGCGTCCCAATACGCGCGCCTTCTTCTTCGAGACGCCCACCAATCCCGTGCTCGAGCTTGTGGATATCGAGGCCGTGTCGAAGGTCGCCAAGAAAGCGGGCGCCTCCGTGGTCGTCGATAATGTGTTCGCCACACCCTTGCTGCAGCGGCCGATGAAGCTTGGGGCCGACATCGTGGTTTATTCGGCGACAAAACATATCGACGGCCAGGGACGATGTCTCGGCGGAGTCGTGCTCGGTAGCAAGGAGTTCATCGAGGAGAAGCTGCACAACTATTTGAAGCACACTGGGCCTTCGCTCAGCCCATTCAATGCCTGGGTGCTGCTCAAGGGGCTTGAGACCTTGCCCTTGCGCGTCGAGCGGCATTGCAGTTCGGCCGCTTCACTTGCCGATTTTCTTAGCCAACGGCGCGAGATCGAGCGTGTCTATTACCCCGGCCGAGCGGACCATCCGCAAGCCGCACTTGCCAAACGGCAGATGGACGGCGGCGGCCCGTTGATCGCCTTCGAGATCAAAGGGGACAAGGGCGCAGCGTTCCGCTTCATGAATGCGCTCAACATCATCAGGATCAGCAACAATCTCGGCGACGCCAAGAGTCTCGTGACGCATCCTGCCACCACCACGCATCAACGGCTCACGCCCGAGGAACGCGCCAAGCTCGGCATTTTCGACAACAGCGTCAGGCTGTCTGTCGGACTCGAGGATCCGGAAGATCTCGCCACCGACCTCACGCAGGCTCTTACCGCCGCGAAGTAACCCACTCCACGAGCGAAGGACTGATGCGCTTCTCAAGCTCGACGATGAGGAGCAGCGTCACGCCGATGCCGACGATCCGGAGTCCGTCGAGCAAAGCGACCGGCTCCGTGTGGAACACCGCCTGCATGAACGGGGCATAGGTGAAGGCGAATTGCATCGCCGTAACCAACCCGATGCTGATCAGCACGGCAGGCGTGCCGAGCACGCCCTGCCAGGTGATAGAGGGCCCATGCACATAGCGCACGCTGAACAGATAGAAAACTTCCATGACCACAATAGTGTTGACCACCATCGTGCGCGCGGTTTCGACAGACAGCCCGCGTGACAGCGCCGAATAGAAGATGACGAAAGATCCTGCCATGAACAGGAACGATACGAACACGACGCGCCAGAGAAGAAAACCGGACAGCAAAGGCGTGTGCGCGCTGCGCGGCGGCCGCTGCATGGTGCCGGGTTCGGTCGGTTCGAAGGCCAGCGTCAGTCCGAGCGCGATGCTGGTGGCGAGATTGATCCACAGAAGCTGGATGGGCGTTATCGGCAGGGTCAAGCCCAGCGCGATGGCAACGATAATGGCGCTCACTTCGCCGCCATTAGTTGGCAGCGTCCACTCGATCACCTTGCGGAGATTGTCATAAACGGTGCGTCCCTCACGCACGGCGGCGACGATCGAAGCAAAATTATCGTCTGCCAGCACCATCTCCGCGGCTTCCTTCGCCGCTTCGGTCCCTTTACGGCCCATGGCAACGCCGATATCGGCACGTTTCAAGGCCGGGGCGTCATTCACGCCGTCCCCGGTCATGGCCGTCACTGCGCCGTCCGCTTGTAGCGCCGTCACGAGCCGCAATTTATGCTCGGGACTCGTGCGGGCGAACACCGTGGCATTTCGCACTATTTCGCGAAGCTCCAAGTCGTCCAGTCGATCGATGTCATGGCCGGTCACCACTTTCGGGTCGTCGGCGAGCTTGAGCAGGCCCGCGATGGCCCCCGCCGTGGTCGCGTGGTCGCCGGTGATCATTTTCACGTCGATGCCGGCTGAGCGGCAGTCCTTGACCGCTTCAAGCGCCTCTTCACGCGGCGGATCGATTAGCCCGAGCAGACCCAGCATGGTGACGCCTTGCTCGACATCGGCAAAATTGAGCTCCCGCTTGCCTTTCGGCATCGCTTTGACAGCAACGGCCAGCACGCGTTGGCCTTGACCGGCAATTTCGTCGGTGCGCGCCTGCCAGAACGCTTTATCGATCACGTCGCCGCCTTGAGCGTGCTGCTTGGCGCACATCTGAAGCACACGCTCTGGTGCGCCCTTGATATAGGCGAAGGCTTTGCCGTCATGACTGTGATGCAGGGTGGCCATGAAGCGGTGCTGCGTGTCGAAGGGGATTTCGTCGGTTCGCGGCAGCTTTTTACGCAGCGCCTCCGCGTTATGCCCCGCTTTGACGCCGAGGGTTACCAAGGCACCTTCCATGGGATCGCCTTCGACCCGCCAGACGCCATTCGACTGCCGTAAATCGGCGTCGTTGCAGAGAATGGCGGCCCTGGCCATCTCCTGAAGCGTTGCGTCGTCGGAAGGTTCGAGCAAATGACCATCGGCCTCGAATCCGCCTTCGGGCCGGTAACCCACGCCGGAGACTTCGAACGTCATACCGGCTGTGACGGCGGCACGGACGGTCATCTCGTTACGGGTGAGCGTGCCGGTCTTGTCGGAACAGATCACCGAGACAGAGCCAAGCGCTTCCACTGCGGGGAGCCGCCTGATGATGGCCTGTCGTTTCGCCATGCGTCTCACGCCGATGGCGAGCGTGATGGTCAAGACCGCGGGCAAGCCTTCCGGTACCGCGGCCACGGCCATGCTCACCATGACCATGAAGGCTTCAGCCCAGGTAAATCCGCGCACAAAAATGGCAAAGAGAAATACCGCAAGACTCACCCCGAGGATGACGAAGGTAATCTGGCGCGCGACCACTGCCATTTGCCGCAGCAGCGGGGTGGTCAGTGTTTCGACAGTGCTCACGAGTGTGGAAATGCGGCCGAGCTCGGTGGACGCGCCAGTGGCGACGACGATACCCGTGCCGTTACCGGCGGCAACGAAAGTACCGGAAAAGGTCATTGAATTGCGATCGCCAAGGGCCGCATCCTGCGCGGCAGCTGCGACATCCTTGTCGACCGGGACAGACTCGCCGGTCAGCACCGCTTCATCGACACGCAGATTGCGCGCGCGCACGAGACGCAGATCGGCCGGCACGCGATCCCCCGGCTCAAGAATCACAAGATCTCCCGGCACAATATTTTCGGCGGCTATGACGGTCCGTTTGCCGGCGCGGATCACAGTGGCATGCGGGTCGATCATTTTGCGGATGGCATTGAGCGCCTGTTCGGTCTTGCCCTCCTGGACATAGCCGATGATGGCGTTGACGAAGACGACGACGATGATGACGGCCGCGTCGGTGAAATGGCCGATGCTGGCGGCGAGAATGGCGCCGACAATCATCACGTAGATCAGCACATTGTTGAACTGACGCAGGAAGCGGAGGATCTCGCTTTCGGGTTTCGCTTCCGCCAGCCTGTTCGGGCCGAAGCGTTCCTTGCGTAAAGCTGCCTCTGGCGCGGTAAGGCCCTCGGGTCTCGTCTCCAAGGCCGTGAAAATGTCGGCCGCGGGAAGCGCGTGCCAGGCACTATCGGCCGTTTCGAGCTTTTCCTGCAAAACTCTCTTTTCTCGCTTATTTCCCTGCGTAAAAGGTCTCATAACCCATCGCACACGCTTGAGCTTGACGCAGATCAATTGGCTAATCCACCCTTCACCGCGCAGTACCAATAGACAGGATCTCGATTTGCCTCCTACCGCCTCGCCCCAAGAACTGCTTGCCACGCTTGTCGGCTTCGACACCACCAGCGCCAAGTCGAATCTCGCGTTGGTCGATTTCATCGAGGATCACCTCAAGCACCATGGAATCTCATCGGTGCGCATCCCCTCGCCCGATGGCAAGAAAGCCGCGCTGTTCGCCACCATCGGGCCCGAAGGCATTGGCGGTATTGGACTATCCGGCCATAGTGACTGCGTGCCGGTCGAGGGGCAAAGCTGGTCAGCGGATCCCTTCAAGCTAGGTTCGCGTGACGGCAAACTCTACGCGCGCGGCTCTTGCGACATGAAGGGCTTCATCGCCTGCGTGCTCGCCTCGGTGCCGCGCTTCAAGGCGCGCGCCTTGAAGGAACCGATCCATATTCTCGTCTCTTATGACGAGGAAGTGGGTTGCACCGGCGTGCGGCCGCTGATCGCACGGCTTGGACAAGACCTGCCAAAACCCCGCGCGGTGATCGTCGGCGAGCCGACCACCATGGCGGTGATCGACGCGCATAAGCGGATCGACGCCTACCGCACGATCGTCACCGGCAAGGAGGCACATTCCAGTCTACCGGCCCTTGGGGTCAATGCCATATCCATCGCCGCGAAACTGATCGGCGAGATCGACCGTATCGGTGCGGACCTTGCCGCCAAGGATGTCGATCCGCGTTTCGATCCGCCCTATACCACGGTGTGCGTAGGAATAATCGAAGGCGGCACGGCGGCAAATATCGTGCCCAAGCATTGCGAATTTCGCTGGCTGGTGCGCAGCCTGCCAGATGCCGCCACCGACGAATTCGCGCGTGGCCTTGCCGCCTACGCCGATAAGGAACTGCTGCCGAAGATGCGCCAGGTGACGGAAGAGGCCGCGATCGAAACGGAGCTCGAGGGCTCCGTTCCAGCCTTCGAGGCGGGGCGGAACTCAGAGGCGGTCGCACTCTCCCTGTCGCTGACCGGCGCCAACGACACAAAGGCCGTATCCTACGGGACCGAGGCGGGACTGTTCGAGCAGGCCGGCATCCCGACCGCGGTCTGCGGTCCCGGCGACATCGCCCAGGCGCATGCAGCGGATGAATTCGTCACGGCCGCCCAGCTCGATAGCTGTATGGCTTTTCTTGCCAGCCTTGCCGATAGGCTCAGCAAATAATCAGGCGTCGGCAAAGGCAGCCGGATCGAAATTGTAGCGGTGGTTGCAGAACTCGCATGTCACCCACACTTCGCCGTCGACGATCATGTCGGCGAGTTCTTCCGACGAAAAACGCTTCAGCAGTTCCTCGACGCGATCGCGCGAGCAACTGCAATAGCTTTTGAGAGGTACGGCGCGATAGGCGCGCACCTGCTCCTCGTGGAAGAGGCGATAGAGCAGCCGGTCCGGCGGCAATGTGGGATCAAGCAGCTCGTGATCCTCGACCGTCTCGGCAAGCGTCTTGGCGCGCGTCCAGTCCTCCTCGAACGCGGCAGCGGAACCGCCGCTATGGCCGCCTTCACGGGTCAGCTTCTGCACCAGTAATCCGCCTGCGCGCCATGCCCAGGTTTTCGCGCCGTCTTTGCCGCCGCGATAATGCCGCGCCACCGCGAGCCGGATAAAGGTAGGGAGTTGCTCCGACTGCCGGAAATAGGTGTCGGCAGCTTCGGTCAGGCTTTCGCCCTCGAGCGGCACCACGCCCTGATAGCGTTCGGTGTCGGCGCCCCGATCGATGGTCATGGCGAGATGGCCATCTCCGAGCAACGCTTCATCCGGTTTGAGTGCGGCAACGCGCTCCTCCGAGAAGCGCGCATAGCCACGCAGTTCTCCCGGCACCTGATAATCAGCGACGAGAAGATCGACCGGTCCATCGGTCGAGGCTTGAAGAATGAACTTGCCTTCGAATTTCAGCGTCGCGCCGAGCAGCGCCGTAAGCGCCACGGCCTCACCAAGCAGCCGCGACACGGGCTCTGGATAATCGTGACGGGAGAGAATGGTGTCGACAACCGGCCCAAGTTTGACCAGGCGGCCAAGCACATCCGCCTGCTCGGCCTGGAAGGGCAGGATCAGGTCGTCGGAGGGAATGGCGAGCTCGAGGTGTTGCTCTGAGGAAGGCTCGCTCATCGCCTCGTTCCACGCGGCTTCGGAGACCGTGCTTTTGAAGCGCGGGCTTCCTTGCCGAGGCACCAGGCGAGAATGCCCTTTTGCACATGCAACCGGTTCTCCGCCTCGTCCCACACCGCGGATTGCGGTCCGTCGATCACTTCGGCGGTCACCTCATCACCGCGATGCGCCGGCAGGCAATGCATGAAGATCGCACCTTTCGCCGCTTGCGCCATCACGGCCCGGTTGACCTGGAATGGGCGCAGGATTTGCTTGCGCTTCTTCTCGTCGTTATCGCCCATCGACACCCAGACATCTGTCACCACACAATCAGCCTCGTACGCCGCTTCAAGCGGGTCGTTGCTCACTTCGATTTTCGCCCCTTCGCCTTTGGCCCAGGCGAGCAGTTCCGGCGCCGGCGAAAATGCATTTGGGGATGCGATGCGGAGCTTGCAACCGAAGCGCGCCGCCGCATGCACCCAGGAGGTCGCGACATTATTGGCGTCGCCAATCCAGGCGATCGTGCGCCCTTTGATGGGGCCTTTCCGCTCCTCGAAGGTCATTACGTCGGCCATGACCTGGCAGGGATGCGACCGGCAGGTGAGGCCGTTGATCACCGGCACTTGTGCATTGGCGGCAAGCTCGAGCAGCGTCTCATGGGGGCCGGTGCGAAGCATGATGGCATCGACGTAACGCGACAATACGCGGGCGGTGTCGGCAACAGTCTCGCCGCGCCCAAGTTGCATGTCCTCCGGCGCGAGCACGATGGACTTGCCGCCGAGTTGATGCATAGCCACCTCGAACGACACGCGCGTGCGGGTCGAAGGCTTCTCGAAGATCATGGCGAGAACCGCGCCTTGCTTCAAACCTTTCGGCGCCTGTCCTTTACGTTTGATCTTTGCGGACGTTTCGATGATGCCGCGAAGCGTCTTGCGGTCCAATGCAGCGATATCGAGGAAATGCCTGGGCGACATGGCGGGGCTCCGTCCTACCGCTAAGTCGTTGCCACAGCGTCGCGTTTCAGCACGACGCAGGCGGCATCGATGGTCTCGCAAGCCAAGTCGATCTCCGCCTCGCCCACGATCAGCGGCGGCAGGAGGCGAACCACATTGTCGCCGGCCTGCACCGTGAGCAGATTGCCGGCACGCAGCGCCTCGAGCAGCTTCGTATTCGGCACCTTGCTTTTCAGGCCGAGCATCAGTCCCTGTCCCCTCACTTCCTCGATGACATCGGCATGCTCATCCTTCAGTGCGGCAAGCCGCTGTTTCAATCTAAGCCCCATCTGGGCCACGTTTTCGAGAAAACCATCCTCAAGCACGACATCGAGCACGGCGTTGCCGACTGCCATGGCAAGCGGATTGCCGCCGAAGGTCGAGCCGTGGCTGCCGGCTGTCATGGCGGAGCCGACGGCCTCGGTCGTGAGGCAAGCCCCAATGGGAAAGCCGCCGCCGAGCCCCTTGGCGGTCGCCATGATGTCGGGCGCGATCCCAGCCCATTCATGCGCGTAGAGGCGTCCGGTTCGCCCGATGCCGGTCTGCACCTCATCGAGGATGAGCAGGATGCCTTCGCGGTCGCAGAGCGCGCGGAGATCCTGCAGAAAGCGCCCAGAAACTTCCCGCATGCCCCCCTCACCCATGATGGGTTCGATGAGCACGCCTGCGGTAGTCTCGCCGATGGCTGCTTTCACCACCTCGATATCGAAGCCGGCAACCCGATCGAAACCATCGACCGGAGGGCCGAACCCTTCCAGATGTTTCTGCTGGCCACCCGCGGCGATGGTGGCAAGCGTCCGTCCGTGAAAAGCGCCTTCGAAAGTAATCAGCCGATAACGTTCCGATGCGCCATTTTTGTAATGATAGCGCCGCGCTGCCTTGATCGAGCATTCCACCGCTTCGGCACCGGAATTGGCAAAAAACACCCGCTCGGCAAAGGTTGCGTCACAAAGCCGTTCGGCCAAGCGCTCCTGCTCCGGGATAACGTGCAGATTGGAGACGTGCCAAAGCTTCTTAGCCTGGTCGTTCAGTGTCTTGACCAGATGCGGATGGGCGTGCCCAAGCGCCGTCACCGCCACACCGCTCGCGAAGTCGAGATAACGGTCGCCGGACGCAGTGAAAAGATAGGCGCCTTCCCCGCGCGCGAAGGCAAGCTCGCTGCGGGCATAGGTCGGAAGGAGGGCCGACATATCCACGTGTCCCTGAAATAAAATTGCCGCCGGGTGGGCGGCAGCAGGAAGCAAAGAGCATTAGGTCCGGCGCAAAGCTGTGTCAATCGCGCCTCATCCGGCGCTTATCCAATGCTCGTCCACGCTTCTAGCAACACTCATGTTTGTGTTCTTGCAGGAGAAGTGGCAGACTCTCTCCGTTCCGGTGGAAAACGGACACACAAGCGTGGCGGACGCTTGCCGGATTTTGCCGGACCTAGTAGGGTGATAATCGCTCGGCTACAAGATGTCGTGGGTGTGCTGCATCGCGCCCGGGCGGTCATTCTCAGCAGTAATTCTGAGTTTTTTCAAAGCCGTCTCTAGGCAGACGGGGGGATTCTGAGTTCAAACGAGGAGGCCAACCATGGCTTGGACCGACGATAGGGTCGAACTGCTGAAAAAATTATGGGCGGATGGGCTGAGCGCGAGCCAAATCGCGGGTCGCTTAGGCGGAGTGACCCGAAATGCGGTGATCGGCAAGGTCCATCGGCTGGGATTGTCGGGCCGGGCGACGAGTTCGCGTTCGTCCAGCCCAAGGCCGAGGCGGCAACATGTACCGCGAGCCGGCCGCACCCCGTCGATGCTGTACGGGACGCGCGGCAACACGGCGCTCAAGCCGCAATACGATACGGATCTCGATCTCGATCTGGCGCCACTCGAGGAGCTGATCATCCCGCTCCATGAGCGAGCAAGCATCATGACGCTCAAGGAGTCGATGTGCCGCTGGCCGATCGGCGATCCCGGCGATTCGGAATTTCATTTCTGCGGCCGCAAGAAATGCGGCACCCTGCCCTACTGCGAGCATCATGCCCGCATGGCCTATCAGCCGGTGCAGGCACGCAGACGCGATCGACGGGCTGCCGGCTAGGTTTCTATCAGCAGGACTAGCGACAAGAGGCGCCTGAGCGGCGCCTCTTTTATTAAGCGGTCTCTTCCAGCTTGTCGGCGAAGGCGTAGCCCGCGCCGCGCACCGTGCGCACGGGATCGGACTCATTGCCTCGCATCATGCTTTTGCGCAAACGTCCGATATGTACATCGACGGTGCGCTCATCGACATAGACGTTACGGCCCCAGACTCCGTCGAGAAGCTGGGCGCGGCTGAAGACACGGCCGGGACTCTGCATGAGGAATTCGAGCAGCCGGAATTCTGTCGGTCCGAGATGCACTTGCCGGCCATTGCGCGTCACACGATGCGACTCGCGGTCGAGCTCGATATCGCCGACGCTGAGCACCGAGGCGATACGCTCCGGGTTGGTGCGGCGCAGGATGGCGCGCACGCGGGCCATCAGCTCCGGCAGTGAGAACGGCTTGACCACATAATCGTCGGCGCCGGTGGTCAACCCTCTGATGCGGTCGGTTTCCTCGCTCCGCGCCGTCAACAGGATGATGGGGATGGTACGGGATTCCTTTCCCGTGCGCAGACGCCGGCAGAGCTCGAGTCCCGAAATGCCGGGCAGCATCCAATCGAGCACGATCAGATCGGGAGAGCTCTCGGCGATGGCCATTTCGGCCTCGTCGCCGCGATGGACGACATCGACGGTGTAGCCCTCCGCCTCGAGATTGTAGCGGAGGAGAAGGGCCAGGGGCTCCTCGTCCTCGACCACCAGAACTTTGGCTCCCTTGCTCATGGCGTTCACCTGCAACATGTCAGCGCGCCGACCGTTTCAGCGTGACCGGGGTCGAGCTGGTCGTGTCGCCCTTCGGTCGCTGATCGCCTATCGGCTGTCCGTGCACCAGGTAGTAAACCGTCTCGGCGATGTTGGTGGCGTGATCGCCGATGCGCTCAATGTTCTTGGCGCCGAACAGGAGATGGGTGCAAAGCCCGATATTTCGGGGGTCTTCCATCATGTAGGTGAGGAGCTCGCGGAACAGCGAGTTGTACATGGCGTCGATTTCCTCGTCCTTGTACCAGACCTTCAGCGCACGGTCGGCGTCGCGCTCGATGAAGGCGTCGAGAACTTCCTTCAGCTGCACCAATGCCAGCTCGCCCATATGCTTCAGACCGAGCATGAGCTGTTTCGGCTGCTGCTCGGTCACCACCGCCACGGCGCGCTTGGCGATGTTCTTGCCGAGGTCGCCGATGCGTTCCAGATCGTTGGCGATGCGGAGCGCGGCCATGATCTGGCGAAGATCGTAAGCCATCGGCTGGCGGCGCGCGATCATCACCACCGCCTGCTCCTCGATTTCACGTTCGAGTTCGTCGATGGCCTCGTCCTCGTTGATAGTGGCGGCGGCAAGATCGGGATCGCGGCGCTCTAGAGCTTCGAATGCCTGGCCGAGCACTTGCTCGGCAAGACCTCCCATCTTGGCGATCTTGTTATTGAGGAGTGAGAGTTCCTCCTCATAAGACCTGACGATATGCTCGTGCTGTTGTTCCATTGCGTAGGCTCCTCAAGCCACATCAACCGAAGCGGCCGGTAATGTAATCCTGTGTCCGGGTGTCGGACGGGTTTGTGAACATCGTGGTTGTATCGCCCACCTCGACCAGCTTGCCGAGATGGAAGAAGGCGGTGCGCTGCGAGACACGCGCGGCCTGTTGCATCGAATGGGTGACGATGACGATGCAGAACGTCTCCTTCAGTTCTTCCATCAGCGACTCGATGCGCGCCGTGGCGATCGGGTCGAGCGCGGAGCAGGGTTCGTCCATGAGCAGCACCTCGGGGTTCACCGAGATGGCGCGGGCGATACACAGCCGCTGCTGCTGGCCGCCGGAAAGCCCGGTCCCGGACTCGCTCAGGCGATCCTTAACTTCTTCGTACAGACCGGCGCGCATCAGGCTCTTGACTACGATGTCGTCAAGCTCGGACTTGGAGTGGGCAAGTCCGTGAATGCGCGGTCCGTAGGCGACATTCTCATAGATAGATTTGGGGAACGGATTGGGCTTCTGAAACACCATGCCGACGCGGGCGCGAAGCTGTACCGGATCGATGTCGGCCGCGTAGATATTCTCACCATCCAACCTGATGTCGCCCTTGATGCGGCACCCTTCGATCACGTCATTCATGCGGTTGAGGCAGCGGATGAAGGTGGACTTGCCGCAGCCGGAAGGACCGATCAGCGCCGTCACCTGGCGGTCGAAAATGTCGAGCGACACATCGAACAGCGCCTGCTTCTCGCCGTACCAAAGATTGACGTCGCGCGCCGTCATTTTCAGCTCGTGCTGCTCGGCGGCCATCGCTCCTTGCTCTTCGCGAACGACTGGAGCCTGTACATTTACCACTGGCCGAGCCTCCACTTTCGCCTCCATGGCGACGCCCCCTTTTACCATTTCCGTTCGAACATGTGTCTAAGAGCCACCGCTGCCATGTTCATCATCACAAGAAACCCCAGAAGCACGAGGATGGCAGCCGAAGTACGCGAAACGAATCCGCGCTCTGGACTATCGGCCCAGCTGAAAATTTGTGTCGGCAATGCCGTCGCCGGCTCGAGCACGCCCATGCTCTCGACGCTCGGAATAAAGGCATTCATGCCGATAAGCAGGAGCGGCGCGGTTTCGCCAAGCGCCTGCGCCATGCCGATGATGGTGCCGGTGAGAATGCCCGGCATGGCAAGCGGCAAGACGTGATGCAATATCACCTGGTGTTTCGAGGCACCTATGCCGAGGGCTGCTTCACGGATCGAAGGTGGCACAGCCTTTAGCGCAGCACGCGTGGCGATGATGATGGTCGGCAAGGTCATCAAGGAGAGGACCATGCCGCCGACCAGCGGCGCCGAGCGCGGTAGCCCGAAAAAGCCGAGGAATACGGCGAGACCAAGCAGGCCGAAAACGACCGACGGCACCGCGGCGAGATTGTTGATGTTGACTTCAATCAAGTCGGTGAGCCGGTTCTTGGGAGCGAATTCTTCCAGATAGACAGCGGCTGAAATGCCGATGGGAAAGCTCAACAGGAAACAGACCAGAAGCGCATAGAACGAACCGGTAATGGCTCCCGCCAAGCCGGCGCGCTCAGGGAAGCGGCTGTCGGCGTTGAGAAACAGCTCCCAATTAAAGGGCGAGCTGACCAGGCCCTTGGCGACGAGGGCGTCAAAGGCTTCGATCTGCTCCGGGCTGAACCGCTGATTGAGCACCATCGGCGTCTCGCCCTTGGCAAGCGTCTGGTAGGGTTCAGATACCGGAAGCTCGACCTGAATGGTTTTGCCGACCACGCCAGGATCGGTTTCAACGCGCCCCTTGATCGCATCCGGCGCATCGTCGGCCAGCATGCCGAACATTTCTGTCCCGCTGACATCTGGCAGATAGGCCCTCAGACTTTCATGGGCGATACCTGTGAAGTCCCCTGACTCAACCTTGGCAGGATCGATATAAGCATCAAGCTTGAGATAGGCCTTACCGTCATGCGTGACGACCACGCCGCGATTCTGCAGCCGATCGAACGTGCGTTCCTGCGTCCAATTGAGCGCTTCGACCTCTCTTGGGATCACGCCCTTGTAGAGTTGATCGAATGGATCGGAGACGGCAATAGGTATGGTTATGCGCTGGCCGATCGTCTCGGGATGCGCGAGCACATAATCGCGCACGATATAGGCTGCGTCCGAGGTCAGGATTTTTGTGACCTCTGTTTTCTGCTTGTCGGTTTCCGGCGCGGGCACCTGGGCGAATAACGCGTCACGGACGATGGCGCGGAAATTCCCCTTGGCCGGATCCTTGGGATCGACCTTGGAAGGGTCGACGTAGATTTCGAGATTCACCTTTGTCTGCAAAAAGGCCGGCGCTCCCGTTGCGACGAGAGAGGTGACAAGGATGCCGAGCAGGCCGACGGCGAGCCCAATGGCGATGATGCCGTAAGCTTGCAGGCGGCGGTCGGCCGCATAGCGACGGCGGATGCGCTTTTTCGCCTGTGGTGAGGCCCAATCGAGCGCGGCGCGCCGATCTATGGTCGAGACATCACTCATATTTCTCTCGATATTTGCGCACGATATGCAGCGCGATAACGTTCAGTATTAGGGTCACGACGAACAGCACCAGACCGAGCGCAAACGCAGCGAGCGTCTTCGGGTTGTCGAATTCCTGATCGCCGATCAGCAAAGTCACGATCTGCACTGTAACTGTTGTGACCGGCTCGAAGGGATTGGCCGTCAAAGTGGCGATGATGCCGGCGGCCATAACCACGATCATGGTCTCGCCGATGGCACGGCTCACGGCCAGCAGAATGCCGCCCATAATCCCCGGGAGCGCTGCGGGAAGCAGCACTTTGGTGATGGTTTCGCCCTTGGTCGCGCCCATGGCATAAGACCCGTCGCGCATGGACTGCGGCACGGCCGCAATAGCGTCGTCGGAAAACGATGAGATAAAAGGAATGATCATGATGCCCATGACAGCGCCGGCGGCGAATGCGCTGTTTGGCGCGATTGGTATGCCAACCGTCTCGCCGAAACTGCGCACGGCAGGAGCCACGGTCAGCACGGCAAAAAAGCCGTACACGACGGTTGGAATACCGGCCAAGAGCTCCATGATCGGCTTGATCGTGGCACGCAATCTAGGATGTGCGTATTCGGTGAGATAGATCGCCGAGTAAAGCCCGATGGGGACGGCAACCAGCATGGCGATAAACGAGATCAACAGCGTTCCGGCGAAGACAGGAATTGCGCCGAACGAACCGCCAGCGGTTACTTGGCCCTCGCGGATGGGAATTTGCGGTTCCCAGTTGAGCCCGAAAAAGAACTCAAGCGGCGATACACGCTCGAAGAAGCGCAAGGCCTCGATGAGGAGCGAAAGCACGATACCGAGCGTGGTAAGGATCGCAATCAGCGAGCATGCGATCATCAATCCCGTCAGAACGCGTTCTGTGCCATGCCTGGCGCGGAACGTGGGACTGATGCGTGCATTGGTTAAGACAAAACCCAATAGCGCCACGCATAATACCGCAACAACCATGGCAGAGCGGGCGATGGTCTGCCAGCGCAGGTACCTCTCCGCCGCATCCTCTACTACGAGGCTTGGCTCACCGAAGATGTTGCCCGCGGCGACCGATTTGATTTCGCTTAAAAGTAAGCCGATCTGTCCTTGGTCCATGCCGTCAGTCGTTCCAAGCGGCAGGCTCCAGAGCAGCAAACGGTCGATGACCGGTCCCTGTAGAGTGATCCATACGAGAACCAGAAGAACGGCCGGGATACCCACCCAGGCTGCGACGAAGGTTCCGTGATAGCTTGGCCGCGAATGTAGTTCGTACTGCCGCCCACCCACTGAGGCGACAGCCCGGTAGCGGCCGATGACGTAGCTGATCAGGGCCAGCGCGAGGATTGCGAGCAGAATGTAGCCAATCATTTTTTAGCACTCTGCGCTGCGACCAGCCTTTAGCCCTACCGCTCGCGCCACCCCCCAGATTACCGCGTGGCCGCGACAGAGGCCGCGGCCACGCTTTCAAGCATTTCTATTCAGCCTCGCGCCCCTTACGAGGTTGGCTCGGCCATCTTCTCTCCTTTGGTGACCGCATCCTGCACCGCTTTCAGCTTGTCTTCGCTTAGCGAAACAAGCCCTCGCTCATGGCAATAGCCATCCGCTCCGATCGCCGCGTCGCTGACGAACTCGACGACGAAGTCGTCAAGACCCGGAATGACCTTGCGGTGTGCATTCTTGATGTAGAAGTACAGAGGACGCGAAAGACCGTAGCTGCCGTCGGCAATCGTGTCGAAATTGGCGTCGACGCCATCGACCTTAACGTCCTGCAGCTTGTCTTCATTCTCATACAGGAATGAGTAGCCGAAGATGCCGAGCGCATTCGGATCGGCTTCGATACGCTGCACGATGAGATTGTCGTTCTCACCGGCCTCGATGAACGGGCCGTCCTGACGCATCGGCGTGCATTTCTCCTTTACAAGGCTCTCAAAGTCCTCCTTCGAGAGAACCCCCTTCTGCTTCTTGAAATAGTCGAGCTGTTTGCAACCTTCATGCATGGCAAGCTCGACGAAAGCGTCACGTGTGCCGGAAGTAGGTGGCGGACCGTATACCGTGATCGGGGTGTCCGGCAGCGCCTTGTCGATATCGCTCCACTTCTTGTAGGGGTTAGGCACAAGCTTGTCGCCGTCCGGCACTTCGGAAGACAGTGCGAGGAAAATTTGCTGCTTGCTGAGATCTATTGGAGTGCCCTTTTTCGACTGTGCGATCGACAACCCGTCATACCCAATCAGCACTTCGGTGATATCGGTCACGCCATTTTTCGTGCAAAGTTCGAATTCGGATTTCTTCATGGCGCGCGATGCGTTGGTGATATCGGGGTTTCCCTCGCCGACACCCTGGCAGAAGATCTTCATGCCACCGCCCGTGCCGGTCGACTCAAGCACCGGCGCCTTCTTGCCGGTCTTCTTGGCGAACTCTTCGGCAACCGCCTGGGCGTATGGGTAGACCGTGGAGGAACCGACGATCTTGATTTGGTCGCGGGCCAGCGCTGGGCCGCCCACGGTAAGAGCGGCGACGGCAAAGGTCGACGCTACGAGACAAATCCTGTTCACTTTAGAGCTCCCTTTTCGTTGGATTGAGCCTCGCCAGCGCGCGCGAAACGCCGCTAGCCCGCCCGACGCTAGTCATACCCCGCTATTGTTTTATGACAGGGAAGATTCGGTTTTATGACAATTCAAGCTATTGATTATCAACGCTTTTCACAATCACATATGTGGATAACCCAATAACGAGTTTCAGTCGGGCCGGACTTCGTTAAGCATAATGGTGAAGGTCGATCCCTTACCGGGTTCCGAGGCGATGACGAGCTCGCCCCGGTGACGGTTGAGGATGTGCTTGACGATTGCCAGCCCCAAGCCCGTGCCACCCTTCTCCCGGCTCGATGTCACGTCGACGCGATAAAAGCGCTCGGTGAGTCGCGGCAGATGTTCAGGCGCGATGCCCGGTCCGTCGTCGATCACGGCGACGGCGAAGCGGTCAGCCTGCCGGCCAAGCGAGGGAATGTGCTTGGCTTCCATTCGCACCTTGCCGCCTCTGTTGCCGTATTTCAGCGCGTTCTGAACCAGATTTTGCAGCACCTGCACGAGCTCATCGCGGTCCCCGAGAACGATAGCCCGGCGCGGGAACCGGTCGACTTCAAAGGTAAAGCCCATATCGCCGGCCAATGGCTCAAGCGTGTCCTTGGCGTGGTCTATGACATCGTTCAAGTCAACGTGGTCGCTCGGCGGCACATGCGCGTTCATTTCAAGCCGACTCAAGGAGAGCAGCGCGTCGATCAGGCGCGTCATGCGTGAGGCCTGCTCGGCCATGATCGGCAGGAACCGTTCGCGTGCGCCGGTATCCTCCTTGGCGCTGCTTTGCAGCGTTTCGATAAAGCCGCGCAGCGAAGCGAGCGGGGTGCGTAATTCGTGGCTTGCATTGGCGATGAAATCGGCACGCATCTGGTTGATGCGTTCGCCTTCGGTCAGATCGCGCAGCAGCACCAGGATGTCGTCGCCAGCGCTTTCGTGTCCCCATTTCAGCGGCGCGATGGTGGCCGCCATGCGCCGGCCGACGGGGACGCGTTCGGCATAGGTCACCGTCACCGCTTCCCCGAGTTCCGGTGCGGCGTTGATCGCATCCAGGAACTCCGGGGTGCGAATCACCGATGAGATATGGCTGCCTTCGCGTAGCGCGGTAAAAAATCCGCGGGCCGAAGCGTTGCAGAACAGCACCTGCCCGGTCGAATTCAGCAAAATTACGGGCTCGGGGAATGCCTCGGCCATGACATGCATCGCTGAAGCGACCCGGCTCGAGGCGATCGGGCTTTCTTGTGCCTCGCCGCTTTGCTCGCTGTCCTGGCGGGAGAGCAGGGCGGCGGCGGCCACGAAACTGATAAAGGCGGTGGCCGCCAGCGCCCATGGCAAATCGGCAACCGCGATGAGAGTGGCCATGATCACAGCCATGGCCACGATCTGCCAGAGTGAGGCCCAAAGCCGGACACCGAGCAGCTTCAATCCCCTCAGGATGGCCTGCCCGGCCCGCCCGATAGGACCCGGTTGAAGCGCCCTTACCCTTGGTTCTGCCTGATCGCTCAATCCGCTCACCTGACTCTGGCTAGTCACGCCCCTGAAATGATTGCCCCTGGATTATCACGCTTTTGCGACATTCCTGCTCCAAGCGCTTGATAATACTATGACGCAGAATTGCCCGTGATCCCCTCTGCTATTATTTGGGGATTTCGGGGATGCTTGACGAGGGGGCTAAGGGAATGTCGGACACGGCGCTGTTGGATGAGGTCGGTCCAGGAGAGGAACTGCCGGGCTTCGATATCGACGACCCAGTCCTGCCCCTGGAAATCGACCAGAAGGCCCTTGGGAGCGGCAGCTTTCCCTACAACGAGCGGATGAAGCACAAGGTCTACCGCAAGGAGGTCAGGCCACTCCAGATCGAGCTCGTCAAATTGCAGCGCTGGGTCGAGCAAGCCGGCATTCGCCTTGTCGTCATCTTCGAAGGGCGCGACGCCGCCGGAAAAGGCGGCACCATCAACCGCTTCATGCAGCATCTCAACCCGCGCCATGCTCGTATCGTCGCCCTGTCCAAACCGACCGAAACGGAACGCGGTGAGTGGTACTTCCAACGCTATGTCCAGCACCTGCCGTCAGCCGGCAATATGGTCCTGTTCGACCGCTCTTGGTACAACCGCGCCGGCGTCGAGCGGGTCATGGGTTTTTGCACCGAGGCGCAAGCCGCGCTGTTCCTGGAGGAGGCGCCGCATTTCGAAGCCGGTCTCGTGCGCGACGGCATCATCCTCATCAAGCTCTGGCTCAATGTGGGGCGCGAAATGCAGCTAAAGCGCTTTCATGCCCGGCGGCATCACCCACTCAAACGCTGGAAGCTCACCGACACCGACATTCACGGTCTCACCAAATGGGAATCTTACAACATCGCTCAGGAAGATATCTTCCGCCTGACTCACACCGACGCTGCGCCGTGGACGGTCGTACTGTCGAACGATAAGCGGCGCGGACGCCTCGCCGCCATGCGCGCGGTGCTGTCGCGCATCGACTATGCCGGCAAGGATCCTGCCGTCGCCTCGCCGCCCGATCCGTTGCTCGTGGGATCGGGCCCGAAATTTTTCAGCGCAGGATAAGTGTGGGGATCAGTTTTGAAAATCCTGTCCGGATGTGGATCGATTTTTGCCCTGATGACGGCCTTGTGGATGGGCAGCGATCTGCTCCTGGCCGGCGAAGTCCAACGCTGTCCCCCTACCAGCACCAATACCGTAGAGCCTGCCGACCAACCCGGGCTCGTTCTCGCCGAAGGGCCTGAGCCGGTTGCGGTTCGCCTGACTGCACCGTTCGACCTTCCCTGGTCGCTCGCTTTCTTGCCCGACGGCTCCTTCCTGGTGACCGAACGGCCGGGACGGCTTCAGCACGTCAGACCCGGCTCGGAGAACCGCGAAGTCTCCGGCACGCCGCAGGTGCTGCACGACAAGCATGGCGGTCTGCTCGACATCGCCGTCGATCCGGATTTCGCCGCCAATGGCCTCGTCTACATGTCTTACCTGCAAGGCAACCTGACGTCCTCCACCATGCGGGTGATGCGCGCCCACTACGACGAGCAAAACGAAGCGCTCGCCGAGCAAAAGGTGATCTTCGAAGGAACACCCGGACCGACCACCGATCAGATCGGCGGGCGCATCGTCGTAACCAATGACGGCTATCTCTTCCTGACGCTCGGCGACCGCTGGGACAGGACACGCCCACAAAACCTCGCCGACCATGGGGGCAAAATCGTTCGCATCCGCACCGACGGTACATTGCCAGAGGACAATCCCTTCCGCATGCGCGTCGATGCCCAGGACGAGATCTGGAGCTATGGCCATCGGAATCCGCAAGGTCTCACGCTCGACCGCACCACCGGTCAGCTCTGGGAGATCGAGCACGGAAATCGCGGCGGCGATGAACTCAACATTATCGAGCGCGGCAAGAATTTCGGGTGGCCGATAGCGACCTACAGCACCGAGGACGACGAGAGTCCGATCGGCACGAAGGAGATACCTGGCACGATCCAGCCAGTACATTATTGGGTGCCGCTATCGATCGCCCCGTCAGGGCTTGCCGTCGAGACCCGCGGCGCAAAGACCACGGTCTGGTTAGGATCGCTCAGCCGGCAGATGGTGGTAAAGCTCACCCTCGCTGGAAATTGCGTGGTTCGCGAGAAAGACTTCCTGAAAGGGCAACTCGGCCGTATCCGTGATATCCGCATAGATCCAAGCGGCACGGTTTACCTCCTGCCGGAAAACGGGGCACTTTACCGGCTCGAGCACTCGCTCGACGACGATGACGAAGGGCCTGACAAGAGGCGTCTATAACTGTTCGCCTGCGAGCACTGCGACGCCGTCAACGCGACAGGCCCTTGGCGGCGAGGTCGGCGAGATAAGCCTGCCAGCGCGCTTCCCGGTTTTCGCCGAGCTCGTGCAGATAGCTCCACACGAACAGGCCGGTGTCATGCCCGTCGTCGAACACGATGCGCACGGCGTAATTGCCGACCGGCTCGAGCCGCAGAATCGAGACGTTCTTCTTGCCAAACACGGTGACGCGCTGGTCCTCGCTGTGGCCCTGGACCTCGGCGCTCGGCGACAGCACGCGCAGCATCTCGGCGGGCAGGGCGAAGCTCGTCCCATCGTCGAAGCTGACGGTGAGCACACGCTTGTCTTTGTCGATCTTGAGTTCGGTGGGCCAGGGCTCGGTCATTGTAAAATTGGTCTAACCGAGGTCGATATCGCCTTCGACCATATGGTGCAGCGGCGTGCCTTCGGCCGTGAGCACCATTTTCATCTTGAGCTTGCCACGCCCGCCAAGGCTCTCCTCGCGGACCACCCGCTCGATCTCCTGCTGCGAGGTAACACCCACCTCTTTCAGGAATTTGCGCAGCGACATGTTGAAGCGTTGCTCGTCCATGCTCAATCTCCTTCGGCTCCCCGGCCCGTGCTATGTAACGGGTGAATCGCTCTCTATATATTAGAGACAAAAGGCCATGGCGGTCAGCAAAGCGAAAAGGCGGATAAGCGGCGGCAAAACGCGTAAAAAGGTGGTAAAGGCGAGGAACGTGCCGGCCAAGACACTCGCCGATCCGCGCTACCGCAAGCGCGTGGTCAAGAGCGCCAAGGCCTATCGCCGCAAGGGCCGGACCAAGGCCGAAGAGGACGAGGATTTGTAGATGGCAGGCTTGGCACCGATGATCGACCGCTTCGGCCGGCGCATCACCTATCTGCGCGTCTCGGTCACCGACCGCTGCGATTTCCGCTGCGTCTATTGCATGGCCGAGGACATGACCTTTCTGCCACGGCAGAGCGTGCTGTCGCTGGAAGAGCTCGACCGGCTGGCGAGCGCGTTCGTGGCACGTGGCGTGCGCAAGCTCAGATTGACCGGCGGCGAACCGCTGGTCCGCCGCAACATCATGTCGCTGATCTCCTCGCTCGCGCGCCATCTCGGCAACGGACTCGATGAGTTGACGCTCACCACCAATGCAAGCCAGCTCCACCGCTATGCCGATGCGCTCGCCGATTGCGGCATCGCCCGCATCAATATCTCGCTCGACACGCTCGATCCCGCCAAGTTCCGCGCCATCACCCGGATTGGCGATTTCGCGCAAGTGATGCGCGGCATCGACGCGGCTGACCGCGCTGGACTCAAGATCAAGATCAACACGGTGGCGCTTCGCGACATCAACGCGGACGAGATCGCCGATCTCATCGCGTGGGCGCACGGCCGCGGCTTCGATCTTTCGCTGATCGAGACCATGCCCATGGGTGAAATCGACACCGACCGCACCGACCAATATCTGCCGCTGTCGCTGGTGCGGGCGAGATTGAGCCAGCGTTTCACCCTGGAAGAGACCGATTACCGGACCGGCGGACCATCCCGTTATGTCAGCGTGCGGGAGACGGGCGGCAGGCTCGGTTTCATCACGCCGATGACGCACAATTTCTGTGAATCCTGCAATCGGGTGCGGGTCACCTGTACCGGCACACTCTATATGTGTCTCGGCCAGGACGATGCCGCCGATCTGCGCGCGCCGCTGCGGGCCAGTGCCGATGATGACCTGCTGCATGCCGCCATCGACGCGGCGATCGCCCGCAAGCCCAAGGGCCATGACTTCATCATCGACCGGGACCAGAAACCTGCCGTTGCCCGGCATATGTCGGCGACCGGCGGCTAAGTCCAAGCCTCAGCCTTCCATGACGATATTCGGCGCGGGACGGGCCGCAGCCTTGTGGCGCTCGAGCTCTTCCCAGGCGCGCGTGGCGATCTCGCGATAGGCGGCGGCTGCGGGCGATTTCGGGTCGGTCGCCACGACGGGGCGCCCCGCATCGGACGTCTCACGGATGGCAAGGGTCAGCGGCACTTCGCCGAGGAAGGGCACGCCGAGCCGTGACGCTTCGCTCTTGGCTCCCCCATGGCCGAAAATGTCGGAGCGCTCCCCGCAATGCGGACAGATGAAGGTGCTCATATTCTCGACCAGCCCGAGCACCGGCACGTTCACCTTGCGGAACATGTTGAGACCCTTGCGTGCGTCGATCAGCGCGAGATCCTGCGGCGTCGACACGATGACGGCGCCCGCGAGCGGCACTTGTTGCGCCATGGTGAGCTGCGCATCTCCCGTGCCGGGCGGCATGTCCACCACGAGCACGTCGAGTTCGCCCCAGGCTACGTCTTTCAGCATCTGCGACAGCGCCGACATCACCATCGGCCCCCGCCAGATCATCGGCGTCTCCTCATCGACGAGGAAACCCATGGACATCACCTTGAGCCCGTAGGCCTGCATCGGCTCGAGCTTGTTGCCGCCGAGCTGTTGCGGCTGCTGACCTTTGAGCCCGAGCAGTCGCGGCATCGACGGGCCGTAAATGTCTGCGTCAAGAATGCCAACCTTGAGCCCTTGCCCTTGCAGCGCCAGCGCGAGATTGACCGCTGTGGTCGATTTGCCGACGCCGCCTTTGCCGGAGGCCACGGCGATGATGTGCTTCACGCCGGGCACACCGCCCGGGCGGTGGCGGGCATCGCGGGCGGCGCCGGGGCGAGTGAAGGGCGAGCCCGAATGCGGCGCGGCATCTCTGCCGCTGCCGTTACCGCCGGAACGCGCGGTGCCCGGCGCGCGGTCGGCGGTGAGCGTCACTGTCGCCTTCTCCACACCTGGCACGGCCTCGACCGCTTTCTCGGCCGCCACGCGCAAAGCTTCAAGCTCGCGCGCCCGCGCCGGATCCACGGAAATGGCGAAATAGACCTTGCCCTTGTGGATCACCACCTCTGAGACGAGGCCGAGCGAGACGATGTCCCCGGCGAGATCGGGGCCTTTGACGTGTTTGAGCGCCTCGAGCACATGCTCTTTGGTGGGAAGCTCGGTCATGATGGGGGTTATGTATTCCTGCTTTGGCCAGAGACCAACCGTCTTGTTAGGCGGCGAATTCGGGAAACAGGCGCGGCAGGGCCTCGATTTCCCGCCAGCCGGCGCCCTGATCCACCGGTTCCACCTGAACATCGTGGAAATAGTGGTTGAGCACCGCTTCCCGCTCCTCGGCGAGCGGCGGATCGCAATAATCTTCCTCTTCCCAGACGGCGATGCCGTCGCGGCGCAGACGGGCCTGTTTCAGCGAATGTGTCAGAGCCCGCCCGAAGGGCTTCATGGCGATGAATTCATCGCGCCCGAGCCGCTCGCCGAGTTCTTCCAACGATCCGTATTTGGGCACGGCTGTTACCAGATAAAATGCCATGCGCCTTTCTCCTACACTCGAAATATAACCACAAGACATGCGCATTCGTTGCCGCGATGCGGATGAGCGCATCCGGGTTTTGCTCTTCCCCCATCGGATAAACGAAGGGGGGCGGCGCGCCGAAAGACGCGGTCCGTATAATGGTTCGTGCCTATAAAAGGCACGCGAGCGCCTTCCGGCGCACCGTCACGACGTTTATCGGCACCGGGCCCTGCTTCAGCCGAGGGTCGGATCGAAACCGCCGCACGACGTTCAGTCAGCTCCTGACAGGACCTCCTAATGGGTCCGGAGGGAGCCCCGATGCCGCCCGAGTGCCCAGTGTGCGAAACCGGACCCGCAGGCGCCGCACCCCGTCCCGCCTCGAGATCGCCTCTAGAAACGCCCTTCAGATGGACGAGGTGCGTGCATTGTAATGGAGGTTCGGAGGGCGGGGATAAGGGGGACCCTCTACCGTGTGCTGTGCCGGAAATGGACGGATGACAACGTTTCCTTAACCTCGTTCCGGCTATTCATGGCGCGTGGCGGGCGATCACCATTAGCCTTGCCCATCCCATATCAAGACGGGGGATCGATGCGCGCTGTGGCTGGTCCGGGAAACCTAACGACGCCTGGCGAGCTCGATCGGCATCTCGCTTTGCTATCGCGTTTGGCCGAGAGCGCCATCGCCTCGACCGTAACCCTGATCCTGCGCGCGCCAGACTCGATTCCCGCCAAGGCGCTTATCGACAGGAAGGACGAGCTTGCCCGCGCCGGCGTCACCGCCAAGGCGATCCTCGCCAAACTCGAGCCCGAGACTGAACTCAGGCAGCTCTACGCCGTGCTCTCATCTCTTTCTCCGCATGAGCCGGCGACGATGCTGATCCGTTACGCGCGCAACCCCCGCCTGCACGACGCGCACGAACAAACGACGTATGGCGATAGCATGTGCTGGTCGGGGGACGCCATGCGCCGGGACGCCGACAAGCGCAACTCGCTCTCCCTGTTCCATGAGGACGACCCCGACCGGACTTTGCTCGCATGCCATTCCTTCGCGGCGCTGTGGATGGCGGCCACACCGGTGCCGGCCCGGCATCTTAGCGGCGACATCGCGCACCGGCCCTTGGGTGAATATGAGCGGCCACCGAACACGCCGGTGGCGATCGCGCCATTTCCGGGCCCGCAGGGCTGGCCCTTGATCCGCCACTAGGCGCGTCTTCAGCAAAACCGTTTGAGATTGCGGCCGTCCTCGACGGATGACGCCGGACTTCGTACGTGCCATTCTCCCGGCCCGCCAAGAACCCAATCTCAGGATTTCCGATGCTCAGACTCTGTTTCATGCTGCTGCTGTCCTTCGCCGCTCCTGCCACCACGGCACTGGCGCAGGAACCCAGCACGCCATCGCCCAATGCCGTGGAACAGCCCAAGGGCCCTCCTCTGGCGGATCTGATGAAATTGCCGAGCTATCGCGGCGCCTGGGAGGCGATGCTCAGAGGTGAGACCGCGCCAGTCCCCGACTGGATCACGGGTTATGTGGCCACACTGGACAGCCCACCGATACCGTCGTTTGACGTCATGGTGGGAAGCCAAGCCTACACGATGGCGTTCACCTGCAAGCCGAACGAGTGCGAGAACAATCAGCTCTTCGTGCTGTTCGCGCCTGAAGGACGCCACGCCTGGGCCTTGCTGCTCTTAGCGGGCGCCGCGCCGCGCTGGTTGGGCAACCCCGACGACGTCATCAAGCAGGCCATACACAGCGGCCTGGAGTAACGCCGCTGAACCAACGAAAGCCCTAGTCGCCGACCTGGATGTCGACGCCCTTCTTCTTGTCGCGGCCGATCTCGCCGACGAAGCCGCCATTGTCCTTGGTAATCGTGCCGGAAAAGCCCGGCACGTTGATGCGCACCACCTCGCGTTGGTGCTGCTGGTAATAGAAATAGCCAAGCACGGCGAGCGCCACGACCGCCGCCCCGAGCAGGAAGGCGAGCATCGTATTGTTGCGGCCGGGCCGGTTCGGTTCATCCGCCATGCCATCTCTCCATGCTAGTCCGCGCAAAAACCAACGCTATCCTTGCGCCTCGGTTCCCCCCTGGCAAGTCCTGCTTGACGGAGATCAAGGCAGGTATCAGGATTGGCCAGAAACAAGCGAAACAGACCGTCGCGTAAGGGAGGATTCCATGCTGCACGAGGTCATCGAAACCCTCAAAGCGCGCGTGGCCTTGCGGCCCCGCTATGACAATTTCATCGGGGGGAAATGGGTCCCCCCGGTCGAGGGCGCCTATTTCGACAATATCAGCCCGATCACCGGCAAGCCGGTCTGCCAGATCGCCCGCTCGCAAGCCGCCGACATCGAGCTTGCCCTAGACGCGGCTTACAAGGCCAAGGATGGCTGGGCCAACACCGCGCCGGCTAAGCGCGCCGAGATCCTTAACAAGATCGCCGACCGCATCGACGAGAATTTGAAAGTGATCGCCGCCGTCGAGACCATCGACAACGGCAAGCCGATCCGCGAGACATCTTTCGCCGATATTCCGCTCGCCGCGGATCATTTCCGTTATTTCGCCGCGTGCCTGCGCGCGCAGGAAGGCTCTCTGTCGGAGATCGATTCCGACACGATCGCCTATCATTATCACGAGCCGCTTGGCGTCGTGGCGCAGATCATCCCGTGGAACTTCCCGATCCTGATGGCGTCGTGGAAGCTCGCGCCGGCGCTCGCCGCCGGCAATTGCGTGGTGCTGAAGCCGGCCGAGCAGACGCCGATGTCGATCATGGTGCTGATGGATATCGTGGGCGATCTGCTGCCGCCCGGCGTGCTCAACGTGGTCAACGGCTTTGGCGTGGAGGCCGGCAAGCCGCTCGCCCAGAACAAGCGCATCGCCAAGGTGGCCTTCACCGGCGAGACCACGACCGGGCGCCTGATCATGCAATATGCGTCCGAGAATCTGATCCCCGTCACGCTCGAGCTCGGCGGCAAGTCGCCGAATATTTTCTTCGCCGATGTGATGGCCGAGGATGACGACTATCTCAACAAGGCGCTCGAAGGCTTCACCATGTTCGCGCTGAACCAGGGGGAGGTGTGCACCTGCCCGTCGCGCGCGCTGGTGCAGCGCTCGATCTACGACAAGTTCATGGAGAAGGCGGTCGCGCGCGTGAACAAGATCAGGCAGGGCAATCCGCTCGAGCCCGCGACCATGATCGGCGCGCAGGCCTCCAACGATCAGCTGGAGAAGATCCTCTCCTATATCGATATCGGCCGCAAAGAAGGCGCCAAGGTCTTGGCCGGCGGCGAGCGCAACGTGCTCGAAGGCGATCTAGCGGAAGGCTATTACGTCAAGCCGACCGTGCTTGAAGGGCACAACAAGATGCGCATCTTCCAGGAGGAAATCTTCGGGCCGGTGCTGTCGGTCACGCCGTTCGACACCGAGGAAGAAGCGCTCGAGATCGCCAACGACACCCTTTACGGGCTTGGCGCCGGCGTGTGGACGCGGGACATCAACCGCGCCTACCATTTCGGGCGCGGCATCCAGGCGGGTCGGGTGTGGACCAATTGTTACCACCTCTACCCGGCGCACGCGGCCTTTGGCGGCTACAAGAAGTCAGGCATCGGGCGCGAGACGCACAAGATGATGCTCGACCACTACCAGCAAACCAAGAATGTGCTGGTGAGCTACAGCCCGAAGGCACTCGGCTTCTTCTAGACGTAAGGCCCGGTTTGGCAGGACCTGGTCACTTCTAGTCTCGGACGATGCCGGCATGCGCGTCGCCTGGTAATCGGCAGCCAGCAAGGCTTTCCGCCGGATTGCCTTAATATTTCAAGGGACTGTGGCTTAATTGCACTAGCCGGTCAGGGCCCTCGCTCCGTAATCTCCGGTTGCATTGAGCGGTCCGGGTGGACTGGAGCCCCCGGGCCAAGGGGGGAGTATGCGACCGTCAGGCCGGCGAGAACAAAGATTGCGTGCGCGCGGCCGCATGCGAGCCGCCACTTGCCGTGAAGAGGCGCGGCCCGGCGTAGGTCCCGCGCGTCCATCTCTGCTCCTGAGCACGGCGCTCGTCTCCACCCCTCATCATCGGCGGTTTCTTCGCACCGGCGGCCGCGGTCACATGCAGCGGCGGACCGCCGCCGGGCAACGATCCGATCAGTGAAACGACGAATGCAGCTGGAGCGTCGATTATTTGCGTAAACCCAGACAACCGCACGAACGGAGCATACGCCAATGCAATCTACCTCCGAACGAACGGAGATGAGAGCTTTATCGACCTCTCCAATACGGGAGACCTGATTTCGGTCGGCGGGTCGGGAATTCGTACCAAGATCTACGGCGATGCGCTTGCCGACGGGAGCAGCAACGGTAACACCGTCGTCAATGAAGGCGATATCCAAGCCACCCTTTACGGCATTTTGGCCGAAGTCGGCGGGGCCGGCATTGAACCCGAAGCCGTCGGCGTTGGCAGTTCTGTCGCCATCATCATCGTCAACAGCGGTGACATCACCAATAATGTCTCTAGCGACTCGATACGCGGACGCGGCTATGGCAACGCTTTAGGGGAGAATAGCGACGCCAGCATCACAATTACCAATACGGGCCTCATTAACAATGCCATCAACGGCATTCACGGTGTCACTTCCAGTGAAGCGGCTGGAACCGGCAGCGATGCCGGCATCGTGATCGTCAACGAGAATACCATCAACGTTACCTCAGCCGGCATTCGTACTAGAAGCTATGGCGCCGCCACCGGCGTAAACAGCAATGCCGCAGTCTACATCCGCAACGAAGGCCTCATCACTGCAGGTGCGACGGGTATTCTATCTATCAGTTCCGCCGACGCCTATGGCGCCGACAGTACCGCCGGCATCACCATCCTGAATGCTGGCGCCCTCGGGGGCGGGCAACGCGGCATCGAGGCCCGCTCGTCGGGTTATGCGATCGGCGCCGACAGCGACACGGGGATCGCGATTGTCAACGAAGGGGCAATCACGGTCCTCGACACGGGCATTTTAGCCGACACCACGGGTCAGGCCATTGGCGACGGCAGCAATAACGGCATCGCCATCACCAACGAGACCGCCATCAACGCCGGCCAGCTCGGCATTTATGCGCGTACTACCGGTTATGCGATCGGTGACGACAGCAATGCCGGCATCGCCATCACCAACGAGGCCGCCATCAACGCCGGCCAGCGCGGCATTTATGCGCGCACAACCGGTTATGCAGCCGGTGCGCGTAGCAATAAAGGCATCGCCATTGCCAATGATGGGGTCATCATCAATGTCGACACGGGCATCTTAGCCGTCACCACGGGCAACGCCATCGGCATCGATAGCAATGCCGGCATCGCCATCACCAACGAGGCTGCCATTACCGCCAGCCGCCGTGGTATCGATGCCAGCACCACGGGCGATGCTATGGGGGCGAACAGCAATACCAGCATTTCTGTCACGAACGAGGCGAGTCTACTTGTCGATGGCGGACAGGATGCGACCGTATTCGGAATCTATACCAAAACGGAAGGTATCCGCAGCCACATCGTCCTCAACAATGACGGTGACATCGCTGCCACGTCCTTCGGCAATAACGCTTATAGTTACGGCCTTTACGCCCGGACCTATGGCACGCTTGGCGACGGCAGCCGCATAGAGCTCGTCAACCGCGGCGAGATCACCTCCATGGTCGGCGACGGAAATTCCGCGCGCGCCTACGGCATCTGGACGGGAACCGGCTATGGCGGTCTCGGCACCGGCAGCACGATCGAGCTTCAGAACAGCGGCAATCTTGCCGTCAGCGCCGGCAACGGGGCCGGGGCCACCGCCTTCGGCATCGTGGCACGGACGAACGACGAAGGCGGCCGCATCGACATCGAGAATCGCGGCGACCTCCTGGCCAGGGTCGGCATGGGTGAGTACGCCCTTGTTCACGGCATTTATGCCAGAACCGCCCGCGACGACGGCACCGTCTATATCCACAACCGCGGTGACATCGCGGTTCTCGCGGGCGGCGGACCAAATGCCGAGGCATACGGCATCTGGTCGAGGAGCTATGGCGCCGGCAGCGGCATCACCATCGTAAATAGCGGCGACGCTGCCGTCGCTGCGGGGAACGCCAGAGCTGCGATCGGCATCGCCGCGCTCACCTATGGTCCTGACAGCCCGATCGTCATCGACAATTCGGCGTCGATTTTCGGCGGCACGGCCGGTATCAGCACCTTCAGTTACACCGCCACGACCATCGTCAACTCCGGCGACATTTCCGCGGCCTCGCTGCTCGCCATCGACGCTGGCGGTCTAGGTGCTTCGATCGGTCTCGGCCGCGGGGCGAGTGTCGATATTTTCAATACCGGCCGCATCACCGGCTTCGTCAACACCACGGATGAGGCCGATACTTTCCTCAACCTGCCGGGCGGTGTGTTCGAAACCAAGCTCACCAGCGATTTCGGAGGCGGCGGCGATCTCTTCCGCAACGAGGCGGGCGCCACCATCCTGGCCGCCACCAATCCACGCGAGCGCGAGTTCAGCTCCTTTATCAATTTGAACCGCTTCGAGAGCCAGGGCCTGATCGCGCTCCAGGACGGCGAGGTCGGCGACGTATTCGAGATCTCCAACACGGTGGGCGGCAGAGATCTCACTTTTACCGCCTCAGGCAACTCGACTCTGGCGGTCGATGCCTTTCTCGGCGCGCCGGGCTCCACCGCCGACAACCTGATCATCAACGGCAATGTCACCGGTAGGACGCCGGTAACGGTGAACAACACCAATCCAGGTCCCGGCGCGGCGAACACGGTAGGTATCCCGGTCGTATTCGTCGAAGGCAAGGTCAAGAGCGACGCATTCTTCCTGCCGCAGCCGATCGACACCGGTCTCTTCATATTCGACATGTTCTTCGAGCCGACGGGCAGCGGCATCTTCGAGTTGCGGACGCTGCCTGGTCCAAGCGCGGTGATAACGCCGCAAATCATCACCGGCGCGCAGGATATCTGGTATCTCAGCGCCTCGACCTGGTTCGATCGCACCGCCGATCTTCGCGTGTTTCTCAATGGCGGGGCCGCGCCGGCCTACGACCCGAACTCTGGACTTGCCGAAGGAATGGCTGAAGGCCCGATCCCCTTCACGCCGGCCGTGTGGGTACGCGGCTCCGGCTCCTGGCTCGATCGCGACGGCCGCGAAACGGTCAACGCCTTCGGCCGCGCCTTTCGCTTTGATCTCGACCGCGACCTCGATGTCATCGATTTCCAGACGGGCCTCGATCTCGGCAAGCGCGATTTCCTCGCCACTGGCGACATTCTCGTCTTCGGCATGCTCGGCGGCTTCGTCGACGCCAACCTCGACTACAAGCAGCTCAATCGCGCTTTCGATTTCAGCGGCGGCCAGGTCGGCGGCTTCGCCACCTATCTCAATGGCGGCCTGTTCGTCGACACGCTGCTCAACGTGCATCTGCTCGAGCTTGAAACCGCCACGCTCGGCTTCCCGAACTCGCTCGACGCCACCACCGTGGGCCTCAGGACCGACAGCGGCTATCGTTTCGGCGGGTTCAGGGGCGGCCCCTTCATCGAGCCACTGGCCACGCTGCTCGTCACATGGGTCGACGTGGAAGGGTTCAGGTTTGGCCCCAACCGGGTGAGCTTCGGCGACGATGCCAATCTCAGAGGCCGGCTCGGACTGCGTGTCGGCACGAGCACGTCCATCTGGGGAACGACCACTTTCGAGCCTTTCGTCATCGGCAGCCTGTGGGGCCATCTCGACGGCGACAGTCGAGCGACACTCGTCTCGAACGGAACCACCTTCCGCTTCGAGGACCAATATGACGAAGTCTGGGGCGAGGTCTCGGCGGGCGTGAATTTCTTCAATGTGAGGGCGGGCACGTCGGTGTTCGCCAAGCTCGACGTCATTTTTGGCGACGACGTGGACGGTCTGAGCGGCAAGGCCGGCATGCGCGTCTTCTGGTAGTTCTCGCGCAGGAAACCAACTCGCGCTATTCTGCTCGCATGGTCGAGCGGGTTCTTGCCACGGATGCGGCGCTGGCCTTGATAGACAAGCTCATCGCCAAGCATGGCGCGCTGATGTTCCATCAGTCCGGCGGGTGCTGTGACGGCTCGGCGCCGATGTGCTATCCACGCGAGGAATTCCACGTCGGCGGCAACGACGTGAAGCTCGGCGAGATCGGCGGCTGTCCGGTCTATATGGACGCCGATCAGTTCGATTACTGGAAACACACCCAGCTCATCATCGATGTGGTGCCGGGACGCGGCTCCGGCTTCTCGCTGGAAGCGCCGGAAGGCGTGCGATTCTTGACGCGCAGCCGCGTGTTCAGCGACGAAGAAACCGCCACGCTCGCCTCAGCCACAGTCACTTGATCTCGATCTTGCCCACCATGCCTTTTTCGGTATGGGTTAAGTTAGGGCTTGCGGGGCGGTTCAACGAAAGGGTTGGTCTCGATCGCCCTGTCGTTCTTGGTGACGCATTGCTCGAGCCGGTCGAGCGCCACCGTGCTCCTGTCGAGCGGCACGCGAATGGTGGCGCCGGCCGCGATGATATTCAGCGCGTTCGCAGCGCGCAGGCCGGCGTCGAATTTCTTATCAACCACACCGACCGACACGGAATTCGATTCGGCCGCGACCTCGGTGTCCCAGCTTTGCGCGCCGAGAGCCATCTTCACCGGGTAATTCTTGCCGCGATCGAGCTTCCAGTTCGGCGATTCGAGAACAAGCGTCAGACCGTTGCCGTCGCGGACGAAAGTCACCACGACCTCGTCTGGCAATGTGCGGCTTATGGAGCAGCGATCGAATTTATCGCCCTTGAAGATCGCCTCGATCTCCCACGGCCCGATATTCTCCGACTTGCTTTCGGCGTTCGCCTGCTGCGCCAGCGTGGCCGATGGCAGAAGCAAAACAGCCGTTATGGCAAGCGCACTGATGCACGAATTATTTGGCATGGGCGATCCCGTTCGGTTGGCGCCTATAAAACGCGCGCAACTAAAGGCGGGTTCCCTGTAAACGTTATGACTTGGTTTCGTCGGCAGCCGGCTTCTTTTTATCCGCGCTGTCCGCGGCGAGCTGCTCAAGCATCGCCTTGGCAATCTCATGCTCGCCCACGATGACAATGTCCGCGCCGTGCGTCAGGAGATGCTCGGTCTCGGCATCCGAATGGGAGCGGGCAATGATCGGCAGATGCGGATTGGACGCGCGTGCCTGCTGCACCACCTGTCCGCCTTCGAAGGCATCGGGGATGGCAACGAGCAGGCAGCGCGCCGCATTTAAGTTTGCCGCTGTCAACACGTCCGGCGCGGCGGCGTTGCCGCTGAAGGCTTCGATGCCTTGCTCCTTCAGGGCATGCACCACGTCGTCATTGTCCTCGATGACGAAAAACGGGATCTTTTGCTTGCTCAAATTATTGCTGACATGGCTGCCAACGCGCCCATGGCCGACCAGAACGACATGATCGGTGAGATGGGTGGGCCGGATGGGCTCGCGGGGAGGCTCTTCTTCTTCCTCCACCACCGCTTCAGCCTGAGCTGCCGCCTCGGAAGCCTTTTCCCGTCTGACCAAGATGTGATCAAGCAAGCTGAACATGAATGGGTTCAGGATGATCGACATGATGGCGCCGGCGAGGATGAGATCGCGCCCATCCTCGGGCAGCACCTTAAGTTCGACGCCGAGATTGGCCAGGATGAAGGAAAACTCGCCGATTTGCGCCAGCGACGCTGAGATGGTGAGCGCACTCGCTATCGAATAGCCGAACAGGCGCATGATGCCGTAAGCGGCGAGCGACTTGCCGACGATGATGATAAGCAGCGTGCCAAGCACGGCGATTGGCGCATGGACCAGAATCGCCGGATCGAACAGCATGCCGACTGAAACGAAGAACAGCACGGCGAAGGCATCGCGCAGCGGCAGCGTCTCCTGAGCCGCCTGTTGGCTCAACGCCGACTCGCTCAAGATCATGCCGGCGAAGAAGGCACCGAGAGCGAAGGACACGCCGAACAGCTCGGCGGCGCCGTAAGCCGCGCCGAGCGCAATAGCGAACACCGAGAGGCGGAACAGCTCGCGGCTGCCGGTATGCGCCATGTAATGCAGGACCCAAGGGATGACCCGCTTGCCCACGATCAGCATGACGGCAACGAAGCCGGCGAATTTGGCCAAGGTCCAGCCGAGCGTGGCGGCAACCGCGGTGACATTCAGGCGCGCCATGTCCTCACCGGCGAAGGCGGCAACGAAACCCGGCAGGAGGACGAGGGTCATCACCATGACGATGTCCTCGACGATGAGCCAGCCGACGGCGATGCGGCCGCGCTCGGTCTCGATCAGCCGGCGTTCCTGCATGGCGCGCAGCAGGACAACGGTGCTGGCAACCGATAGCGCCAGCCCAAAGACAAAGCCGCCGGCCAGATCCCAGCCCATCCAAAAAGCGAGCCCCATGCCAAGGAGCGTGGCGCAGGCGATTTGAACGATGGCGCCCGGGAGCGCGATGGCTCTGACCGAGAGCAGGTCCTCGAGGGAGAAATGAAGGCCGACGCCGAACATCAGCAGGATGACGCCGAGTTCGGCGAGCTGAATGGCGAGATCCTGGTCGGCGACGAAACCCGGGGTAAAGGGACCGATGACGATGCCTGCGATCAGATAGCCCACCAGTGGCGGCAATCTGAAGCGGTTGGCTATCGCGCCGAATACCCAGGCGAGCCCGAGCGCGATAACGAGGGTCGAGATCAGCGGAACGTCATGCGGCATGGCCTCGGCTAGTCTCCCCCCTCATTGGCCGCCAGCGTGACCCATCTGGGCGACGTCGACTAGAGCCCTGTCGATTTCAGCTTGGCGCGTGGCGCGTGTCCCAGCTTACCTACAGTCTCGGACCGCGCCTTGGCAATCTTGTGTCGCCTTGCCACCGGAACTTGCTTCGATAACCGGACGTTTCGCCGTCGGGCGCGATAAGGAGTTCGCCTATGGCACGCAAATATTCCAAGTCGGCGTCGAAGGATGTCGAGCGCGCGATGCGCAAGCGCAAACGCGGCACGCTTAAGAGCGGAGGCAGCGGCAAGACGGTCAAGAGCCGCAAACAGGCCATCGCCATCGGCCTGTCAGAAGCCCGCAAGAAGGGCAAGAAAGTGCCGAAGAAGAAGGCCGGCTAGCCCGGTTTGACCTCGTAGCCGAACTCGGCGGCCGATGCGGCAAGCCAGCGCCAGAAACTGCCGGAAAGGCTGCGGAAGATGGCAAGCTCGTAAGCCGGCGTATCATCGGCCTGCCAAAGCTGAACCCCCATCAGCGATATCGTGCTGGTGGCCGCGCCGTTCGACGGAAAGACGCGCGGATCGAGGTCAATGGGCAGGCCTTTGGCCAGGACGTCGCGCGCCCGCGGCCCGCTGATCCTGATGACGGTCCTGCCGCCGCTCTGATCTGCAACCGAGGCTAGACCTTGCAGGCGCCCGGCAAGTTCACGGGCAAGTTCCTCATTTGCGTATTTTTCCGACACCGCGAGCCACTGCCCCGGGCCGGTGCCGATGAAGAGGATGTCGCGTCCACTAGCGACGATCGACCGTTCCGGAAGCTCGACCCCATAGGCTTTGCGCGCGGCAGCTTTGAGTGCTTCGCTCTTTCCCTTACAGGCGGCGACCGTGGCAATGCCAAGACCGGTGCGCTCGGCGATCGTCACGCCCAGCTCGCCGACTTTTGCGCCGTAGCTTCCGGGTACGGTAAGGCCGGCAAGACCCGAGACGGAGGCTAAGGGTCTAGACACGGAGGCGCTCTCCTTCCGGATCGACGAAACAGGGCGGGACGACTTCGGCCAGTACCTCCTCGCCGCGCAACGGATCGACGGCGCGGACCACTTCGCCGTGGCGCTCGGGCCCACGCGCCAGCATGCCAAGCGCGAGCCAATGACCGAGCGAGGGCGAATAGGCGATCGATGTGACATAGCCCTGATCGTTTTTGGCGGTGGCCTCCGCGTCTTTCGGCACGAGATGGGCCCCGGCCCTGATCCGCGCCTCACGGTCCAGAGGGCGTAATCCGACGAATTTCTCGCGGTTGGCATCGGCCAGAACCGGCCTTGCCGCCATGAACCTGCCAATGAAGTCCTTCTTGGCCGACAGTAGCTTGCCGAAACCGAGATCGTGCGCCGTGGTCTGACCGTTCAACTCGCCGCCCGCGGGATGTCCCTTCTCGATGCGCAGCACGCCGAGCGCCTCGGTGCCATAAGGCTGGATGCCGAATGCCGCGCCTTCCATCATGATCGCGCGGATCAGCGCGTCGCCATAGCGGGCCGGCACACCGATCTCGTAAGCGAGCTCGCCAGAGAAAGAGAGGCGGTAAAGCCGCGCCGGCACCCCGCCGCACACGTTGATTTCCCCGCAAGCAAGATACGGGAAAGCCTCGTTGGAGATGTCGTGTCCAGGGTCGACGAGACGTTGCAGCACATCGCGCGCGCGCGGACCGGCGACGGCGTATTGTGCCCATTGCTCGGTGACCGAGACGAGCTGCACGTCTAACTCGGGCCACAGCACCTGCTGGCAGAATTCGAGATGCTGCATGACCTTGACCGCGTTCGCGGTGGTCGTGGTCATGAAATAGCGGTCCTCGGCGAGGCGGGCCGTGGTGCCGTCGTCCATGACAAAACCGTCCTCGCGCAGCATCAATCCGTAGCGCGCTTTGCCCACGGGCAGCGTCGAGAAAGTATTGGCATAGACGCGATCGAGAAAGACGCCGGCATCGGTGCCCTGCACTTCGATCTTGCCGAGGGTCGAGACGTCGCACACACCGACTTGGGTGCGCACATTCGCCACTTCGCGGTTGACTGAATCCTGCGGGCTTTCCCCTGCCCGCGGATAATAGAGCGCGCGGAGCCACGGCCCCGTCTCCACGAACACCGCGCCCTGCTCCTCGGCCCATTTGTGCGATGGCGCGAGCCGGGCGGGGCGAAAGTCGGGGCCGCGATGGTGCCCGGCTAGCGCACTGATCGCTACCGGCGTGAAGGGCGGACGGAAGGTGGTGGTGCCGACCGCGCCGACATAGCGGCCGGTGACATTGGCCAGCACCGCCGCGCCGTTGAGATTACCGGTCTTGCCCTGGTCGGTCGCCATGCCGAGCGTGGTGTAGCGCTTGAGATGCTCCGGCACGCGAAAACCTTCGCGTGCAGCAAGCTTGATGTCTGAGATCGTCACATCGTTCTGGAAATCGACGAACGCTTTGCCGCGGCTCGTTTCCACCTGCCACACCGGGCTCGCCTCAGTGCTTTCATCGGCGGCCTTGGGAGCTTTGTGGCGTTTCGGCTTGAAGCCGCAGGCCTTGGCGGCTTCGGTGCCGGCGAGACGGCCCGACGCCAAGCATGCAGCGAGCCCGAATTGACCGGCGGAAGCGCCGGCGACGCTCATGCCCGGCGGCAGGGCGCCTGGGACGAGCGCTGAAAGATCGGCATTCCACACCGGCTTGCCGTTGAGATGGGTGGTGAGGTGCAGGGTCGGATTCCAGCCGCCGGACATGGCGAGCAGGTCGCAATCGATGCGATGCACCTCGCCGTTTGGCGCAGCGATGTCGACGGATTTGACCGCCTGACGTCCGCGCACGCGCTGAACAACCGAGTTGGCGAAGTACGGCGCTTTCGCTTTCGCGGCGATCTCCTTCGCCTTGACGGAAGGCATGGCGCGCGCATCGACCATCGCCACAACCTCCACGCCGTGATCGGCGAGATCGACGGCGGTCTGGAAGGCGTCGTCATTATCGGTGAAAACCACGGCGCGCCGCCCGGGCGTCACGCCGTAGCGATTGACATATGTACGCACCGCACCGGCAAGCATGATGCCGGGACGGTCGTTGTCGCCGAAGACGATCGGGCGTTCGATGGCGCCGGCCGCGACCACCGCCTGCCTGGCGACGATCTTCCACAGGCGTTGACGCGGCTCGTGCGCGGGCGGCAGCTTCACATGATCGTTGACGCGCTCGATCGCGGCATAGGTGCCGCCGTCATAGACGCCGAACACGGTCGTGCGTCTCAAGATGCGGCAATCGAGACTTGCAAGTTCTTCTTCCGCCGCCCTTACCCAGTCGAGCGCCGGCTTGCCGTCGATCTCGTAGCGCTCGGCGAGCAGCCGTCCGCCGAGACGGAAATCTTCCTCGGCAAGGATCACCCGTGCGCCGGCGCGGGCGGCTTCGAGCGCGGTGGCAAGGCCCGCGGGACCGGAGCCGATCACCAGCACATCGCAGAAGGCGTGCGCCTTGTCGTAATGATCGGGGTCCGGCGCAGAAGCGGCGCGACCAAGCCCCGCGGCGCGGCGGATGGCCGGCTCGTAGACCTTCTCCCAGAAGGAGGCCGGCCACATGAAGGTCTTGTAGTAGAAACCCGCGCCGAAGATCGGCGCGAACAGCTGGTTCACCGCCATCACGTCGAATTTCAGCGACGGCCAACGGTTCTGGCTTGCCGCCTCGAGTCCGTCGTAAAGCTCGATGGTGGTGGCGCGCGTATTCGGCTCGCGCCGCGCGCCGGTGCGAAGCTCCACCAGCGCATTCGGCTCCTCTGAGCCGGCGGTGAGGATGCCGCGCGGCCGGTGATATTTGAACGAGCGGCCGACCAGCTTCTTGCCATTGGCGAGCAGCGCCGAGGCCAGTGTGTCGCCTTGATAGCCGGTCAGCGTCTCACCGTCGAAGCTGAAGCGGACGGTCTTCGCTCGGTCGATCAGGCCGCCATCGCGGAGCCGGTTCGATTGGGAGGTCATGTGCCCTCCCTTTTATCGGCGAACTCGACCGCGACGATCTCATGCGTGCGCGTGTCGCGCGTTACCGTGAGCCAGGCATGGCAGCCGGCGCCGTGATACCAATGCTCACGATGCAGACCGGCCGGGTTGTGGCGGAAATAGACGTAATCGGTCCAGGCCTCCGCCGCGTCAGATTCAAGACTCCTTGGCCGCTTGACAGTGGCGTCGCCGCGATAGGTGAACTCTTCCAGAGCGCGCTCACCGCAATAGGGACATTTGATGCGCATGACCCGGCCTCAGTGCAGATTGGGCTGCGCGCCCATGCCCTTTTCGTCAATCACCGCGCCGTGCGCAAAGCGGTCGAGGCGATAGGCGGCGGCATAAGGATGCGGCTCGTCGCGAGCGAGGAGATGGGCGAAGCACCAACCGGCGGCGGGGGTGGCCTTGAAGCCGCCATAGCACCAGCCGCCGTTGAAATAGAGGCCCTCAACCGGCGTCTTATCGATGATCGGCGAGCCGTCCATGGTCATGTCGAGCAACCCGCCCCAGGAGCGCACGATGCGTAAGCGCCCGATCACCGGCATCAGCGCCATGCCGCCTTCGGCGACATCCTCGATCACCGGCATGTTGCCGCGCTGGGCATAGGAATTGTAGCCTTCGATATCACCGCCGAACACGAGACCGCCTTTGTCGGACTGACTCACATAGAAATGACCGGCGCCGAAGGTCATCACCACGTCGATCAGCGGCTTGATGCTCTCGGTGACGAAGGCCTGCACCGAGTGGCTCTCGATGGGGAGCCGTAGGCCGGCCAAGGCCCCGACCCGCGATGAGCTCCCCGCCACCGACAGCGCCACCTTGTTCGCGCCGACGAAACCTTTAGCCGTCTCGACACCGAGCACACGGCCATTCTCGATGCGGATGCCGGTCACTTCGCAATTCTGGATGATGTCAACGCCTCGGCGGTCGGCGGCGCGGGCATAGCCCCAGGCCACAGCATCGTGACGCACCGTGCCGCCGCGCGCCTGGAACAACCCGCCGCGCACCGGGAAGCGCGCATTGTCGAAATCGACGAAGGGCACGAGCTTGCGCACCCCATCGCGGTCGAGAAGCTCGGCATCGACGCCGTGCAGGCGCATGGCGTTGCCGCGCCGCGCATAGGCATCGCGCTGCGGGTCGGAATGGAACACGTTCAGCACGCCGCGCTGGCTAACCATGGCGTTGTAGTTGAGGTCCTGCTCCAGCCCCTCCCACAATTTCATCGACCATTCGTAGAAGGGCAGATTGCCGGGCAGCAGATAGTTGGAGCGCACGATGGTGGTGTTGCGCCCGACATTGCCGGAGCCGAGATAGGACTTTTCCAGCACCGCGACATTGGTGATGCCGTGCTCCTTGGCGAGGTAGTGCGCGGTGGCAAGTCCATGCCCGCCGCCACCAACAATCACCACGTCATAGGCAGGCTTCGGCTCGGGCTCGCGCCAGACCGGCTGCCAGTTGCAATTGCCGGTGACGGCATTGGCGAGGAGGCTGGCGAGCGAGTAGCGCATAGAGGCAATTCTGCGCTCATATGGATTCATTAGTTGACATTCCACGTCGCATGTTTGACATTTTGCGACATGGCGGGATACACGCCAAGCACTATCGGTTTCCTGCTCGTGCCGGGCTTCGCGCTGATGTCCTATGCCGCGGCCATCGAACCGTTGCGCGCCGCCAACCTGCTCTCAGGCAAGGAACTGTACCGCTGGTGGCACGCGGCGCCCGGCGGCAAACCGGTGACGGCCTCTAACGGCGTCGCCATCATCCCCGATTGCGGCACGAATACCGAGCGCGCGGCCGACATGGTGTTCGTCTGCGCCGGCGGCAATCCGGCGCTGTTCGAGGACCGGAGCACCTTCTCCTGGCTCAGGCGTCTCGCGCGCAAAGGCGTGATCATCGGCGGCATCTCAGGCGGCCCTTACATCGTCGCCAAGGCCGGGCTGCTCGATAATCGCCGGGCCACCCTGCATTGGGAGCATCTGCCTGCCTTCCGCGAGGCCTTTCCCGATGTCGAAGTGGCGCCGTCTTTGTTCGAGATCGACGGCAACCGCATCACCTGCTCGGGCGGTATCTCGGCGCTCGACATGATGGTCGCCCTGGTCGAACGCGATCACGGCCGTCAGCTTGCGGCATCGGTCGGGGACTGGTTCCTGCATACGCATATCCGCGAGGGGTTTGGCCCGCAGCGCATGGACCTTCGCTATCGACTCGGCGTCGCCGACGAGAAGCTGATCGGCGTGCTGCGCGTCATGGAAACCAGCCTCGAGACGCCAAAATCGCGTGAAGTCTTGGCGCAAGGCGCCGGTATCTCGCTACGCCAGCTCGAGCGGCTGTTCAGAAGCAAGATCGGTCATGGCATCCACGTCCATTACCGCTGGCTTCGCCTGGAACGGGCTCGCCAGCTCCTGCGCGAAACCACCCTTTCGGTGCTCGATGTGGCGCTCGCCACCGGCTTCTCTTCGGCAAGCCAGTTCGCCCGCGCCTATGCAAGTGCCTTCGGCGAGCCGCCAAGCCGTACCCGCCTGCACGGCTAGCATGGTGAAGCCTGGCAGGATCGTGTTAGCTTAGGGATAACACTGATAGTGGGGACGGCATGGCGAGGACGAAGCTCTCTTCCAAACTATTGAAAGAGCGGGCCAGTGCCAGGCAGCGTACGCGACCATCTCGTGGTGGCGCCACCCATGGAAATGCGGCCGCCAAGAACGAGACCTATGCCACCGGCTCTAATGCACCGACTACCGGCGAACTTCAGCTCGAAGTCTCAATCGGACGGCGGGTGCGTCTGCTGCGCCAGCGCCTGCAACTGACCGCCACCGAACTTGCGACGGAAGCCGGATTGTCGGCTGGCATGTTGTCGAAGATCGAGAACGGTGGCACCTCGCCTTCGCTGTCGACCCTGAAGGCTCTGGCGCGGGCGCTCAACGTGCCTCTCACGAGTTTCTTCGCCGATTTCGAGGAGCGCCGCGACTGCTCCTATGTGCGTGTGGGCCAAGGCGTGCTGATCGACCGGCGCGGTACCAAATCAGGCCACCGCTACGAGTTGCTCGGACATTCGCTCTCCGGCGACATCGTGGTCGAACCGTATTTGATCACACTGAGCGAAGATGCCGTGCCTTATGCGCTGTTCCAGCATGACGGCGTGGAGTTCATCTATATGCTGACCGGCAAGGTCATCTACCGCCATGCCGACAAGCTCTACCCGATGTCGCCGGGAGACGCGCTGTTCTTTGACGCCGCCGCGCCGCATGGGCCGGAGGAGCTCATCCAGCAGCCGATGACGTATCTTTCCATCATCATCTACCCGCGGCCTTGATTTCCCCTTAGGAAACTTTATTTCATCCGGGTTGACGAATGCCTTGACGGCGTAGCATGGTGCTGCGGCGTTCAACCCCGGAGAGTCTGCATGTGCGGCATTGTCGGCCTATTCATCAAAGATCCTGCGCTCGAGCCCGAACTCGGCAAACTGACGGCCGCCATGCTCGCCACCATGTCGGACCGCGGACCCGACAGCGCGGGCTTCGCCGTCTATGGCAAAGGCCAGAAAGGCCATAGCAAGCTCACGCTGCGCAGCAAGTCTGCCGCCGCGATGAAGGAGACCGCCAAGCGGATCGGCCGTGAGTTCGGCAAGGCCGAGATTACGCTGCACGACACCCACGCCGTGGTCAGCATCGACGACAAATCGCTGCCACGTCTCACCAGCTGGATCGCCAAAGAATCGCCGGAGACCGAACTCGTCGGCAGTGGCAAACGCATGGCTCTGTTCAAGGAAGTAGGCCGTCCTGAGAGCGTGACCGAGCGCTTCGGCCTCGAAACCATGAGCGGCACGCATGCCATCGGCCATACGCGCATGGCGACGGAGTCGGCGGTGACCACCGACGGCGCCCATCCCTATTCCACCGGCTCAGACCAGTGCCTCGTGCATAATGGCTCGCTTTCCAATCACAACAATCTCCGCCGCGTGCTTGCGCGCGAGGGCCTCAAAATCGAAACCGAGAACGACACCGAGGTGGCTGCCGGCTATCTGACCTGGCGCATGCGCGAGGGTAAGTCGCTCGGCGACGCGCTGAAAGTGAGCCTCGACGACCTCGACGGCTTCTACACCTTCGTGGTCGGCACCGAGAACGGCTTCGGCGTGCTGCGGGACGGTATCGCCTGCAAGCCCGCGGTCATGGCCGAGACAGACCAATATGTGGCGTTCGGCTCGGAATATCGCGTGCTGGCCGGGCTGCCCGGTATCGAGAAGGCGCGTATCTGGGAACCGGAGCCCGCCACCGTCTATTTCTGGGAACGCTGATATGCCGGAGATCGATCTCGGCACCACCCCGCTCAGAGAGCTGAACGCGGCGCTACACCGTCTGAGCCCTGACACCAATGAAAGCCATTGGATCGTCGATCATCCGGAAGGCCGGCATGCCATCGCCGCTGGGCTTGCCGTGCCCATCACCGTCGAGATCAACGGACCCGTCGGCTATTATTGCGCTGGCATGAACAAGCTGGCCACCGTGCTCATCCATGGCAGCGCGGGTGTGGGCGTCGCCGAGAACATGATGTCCGGTTTCGTCCATGTCACGGGCGACGCCAGCCAATCGGCCGGCGCCACGGGGCGTGGCGGATTGCTGCGCATTGACGGCAATGCCTCGTCCCGCTGCGGTATTTCCATGAAAGGCATCGATATCGTGGTGAAGGGCTCGGTTGGCCATATGAGCGCCTTCATGGCACAAGCCGGCAATCTCGTGGTGTTCGGCGACGCCGGCGAGGCGCTCGGCGATTCCATCTATGAGGCGCGGCTGTTCGTGCGCGGCAAGGTCAAAGGCCTCGGCGCCGACTGTATCGAGAAGGAGATGCGCGACGAGCACAAGCAGGCGCTGCACAACGTGCTCGAGCGTGCGGGCTTTGACGGGCAAATCGATCCGGACGAGTTCAAGCGCTACGGCTCGGCCCGGAAGCTCTACAATTTCAAGGTCGATAACGCGGGAGCCTATTGATGGACTGGACGCCTCGAACCACGCCGCGCCCATCTGCCGTCTTCGACGAGTTCAGCCTGTCGGAGATCCGCCGCGCCGCCGCGACCGGCATCTACGATATCCGTGGTGGCGGCGCCAAGCGCAAGGTACCGCATTTCGACGATCTGCTGTTTCTCGGCGCTTCGGTAAGCCGCTATCCGCTCGAAGGCTATCGTGAGAAATGCGCGACCGATGTGTGGCTCGGTACACGCTTCGCCGAAAAGCCGATCCACATCAAAATCCCCATCACCATTGCCGGCATGAGCTTCGGCTCGCTCTCGGCGCAGGCCAAGGAAGCCTTGGGACGCGGCGCGAGCCAGGTCGGTACTTCGACCACCACCGGCGATGGCGGCATGACCGAGGAGGAGCGGCATCATTCCACCCTCCTCGTCTATCAGCTCCTGCCGTCGCGCTACGGCATGAACCCCGACGATCTCCGCCGCGCCGACGCCATCGAGATCGTGGTAGGCCAAGGCGCCAAACCCGGCGGCGGCGGCATGCTTTTGGGGCAAAAGATTTCCGACCGCGTTGCCGAGATGCGCACGCTGCCCAAAGACATCGACCAGCGTTCCGCCTGCCGCCATCCCGACTGGACCGGGCCTGACGACCTCGAGATCAAGATCGAAGAGTTGCGCGAGATCACCGACTGGCAGAAACCGATCTATGTCAAGGTCGGCGCCTCTCGGCCCTTTTACGACACGGCGCTGGCTGTGAAGGCTGGCGCCGACGTGATCGTGCTCGATGGCATGCAGGGCGGCACGGCGGCGACACAGGAAGTCTTCATCGAGCATGTCGGCCTGCCGATACTCGGCGCCATTCGTCCGGCGGTACAGGCGCTGCAGGACCTCGGCATGCACCGCAAGGTGCAGCTCATCGTCTCCGGCGGCATCAGGAACGGCGCCGACGTGGCCAAGGCGCTGGCACTCGGCGCCGATGCCGTTTCGATCGGCACCGCGGCGCTGGTGGCGCTCGGCGACAACGACCCGGCATTCGAAGAGGAATACCGCAAGCTCGGCACCACCGCCGGCTGCTACGACGACTGGCATGAAGGCCGCGATCCGGCCGGCATCACCACGCAGGATCCCGAGCTTGCCGCCCGTCTTGATCCGGCCCTCGCCGGACGCCGGCTTGCCAATTATCTTTCGGTGCTGACGCTCGAAGCGCAGACCATCGCGCGGGCCTGCGGCAAGAGCCATCTACGCAATCTCGAGCCAGAAGATCTCGTGGCGCTGACGGTCGAGGCGGCAGCCATGGCCAAGGTGCCGCTTGCCGGCACGGACTGGATTCCAGGCACATGAATGGAGTGAAATGTGCGAGACCCGTTAGTCGGGTAAGCAAAGGGGAGTGAAATGGCGGTTGATCTTGCAGTCGAGGCCCGCGAGCGCGGGATCAAATATTTCCTGATTTCTTATGTCGATCTGTTCGGTACGCTCCGCGCCAAGCTCGCGCCGGCGGCCGCCATCGGCGACATGGCCAAGGATGGTGCGGGTTTCGCCGGCTTCGCCAGCTGGCTCGACATGACTCCAGCCGATCCCGACGTGCTTGCCATCCCCGATCCGGCAAGCCTGATCCAACTGCCATGGAAGCCCGAGGTCGGCTGGCTCGCCGCCGATCCTTACATGAACGGCAAGCCAGTGGCGCACGCCCCGCGCAATATCCTGAAGCGGGTCACCGACAAGGCGACGCAGGCCGGCCTCACCATGAAGACCGGCGTCGAATGCGAATTCTTCCTGCTGACACCGGACGGCACGGGCATCAGCGACGCGACCGATACGCAAGCCAAGCCCTGCTACGACCAGTCGGCGCTGATGCGCCGCTACGACGTGATCAGCGAAATCTGCGACGCGATGCTCGATCTTGGTTGGCAGCCCTACCAGAACGACCATGAGGACGCCAACGGCCAGTTCGAGATGAACTGGAACTTCGCCGATGCGCTTACCACCGCCGACCGGATGGCTTTCTTCAAATACATGGTGAAAGCGATCGCCGAGAAGCACGGACTGCGCGCCACCTTCATGCCGAAGCCATTCGCCAATCTCACCGGTAGCGGCTGTCATGTGCATGTGTCGCTATGGCAGGGCGATCGCAACCTGTTCGCGGACGGCAACGACGGCATCGGCCTGTCGAAGGTCGCGTATAATTTCATCGGCGGCGTCATGGAAGCCGCTGGCGACATCTGCGCGATCACCAATCCGACGATTAACTCCTATAAGCGCATCAACGCGCCGGTCACGCTGTCCGGCGCCACCTGGTCGCCCAATACCGTGACCTTCGCCGGCAACAACCGTACCCACATGATCCGCGTGCCGGGAAGCGGCCGCTTCGAGTTCAGGCTCGCCGACGGCGCCACCAATCCATATCTCTTGCCCGCCGCCATACTGGCTGCCGGCCTCGATGGCATCGCGCGCGGGATCGATCCCGGCAAGCCGCTCGACATCGACATGTATACCGAAGGACACAAGGCACCGGCCGGCACCAAGAAGCTGCCGCTCAATCTGCTCGATGCGCTGCGCTTGACGGCGAAGTCGGATCTTCTGCGCCGCGAGCTCGGCGACGAGTTCGTCGACTCCTACGTCAAGCTCAAGATGCGCGACTGGGACGATTACATGCGCCAGCTCACCCCCTGGGAGCGCGCTACCACGCTCGATTGCTAACCCGCAAAAAAAGAGGCGCCGGAGTTCGCCGCCGGCGCCTTGAGGGGTGAGCCCTGTAATTAATTATACGGGGTGATCGTCGAGCGCCTTCCTTATGGCTTCCTTGTTGCCATAGAGCCTGGTGTCTTCATCGAGCTCCGCGTTCTCCTGACGGATCTGAACGATATGCCAGAGGATCCATAAGGCGACGCCCACGAGAACCATGATCAATTCCAAGCCAACCCAAGGATAAACAGCCCCGACATTGGCGAGATCGACTGCCCAAGTTGTCATTTCAGTTCTCCTTTATACTTTGGCTTAGGCCAATGCCTTCTCAGCCTCTCTCACGTCCTGACGCGCCTGCTCTTCTTCATGCAGCGTTCTGAAGTCGAGACCCATCAGTTCGACCTGACGCGGCACACGCAGCAGCCCGAACCCATCCAATATCTTGGATACGATCCAGGCCGGTATGAAGCCGAGCACGAAGAACATGATGATGGCGCCGATGGTGTTGCCGAGTGGGTTCACCGCAGCGTAGCCCTCGAAGGGCGATGATGGATAACCCCACAACATGAAGCCGGCGATAACAAGTCCGGCAAATCCGGCATAGCCGTGAACCGCTACGGCACCGACTGCGTCGTCGACCTTGAACCGGTTCTCAACCCAATAGTGCATCTTGTAGGCAATAAAGGTGCCGACACCGCCGATCACCATCGCCTGGACCGGGTGATAGAGATCATTGCCGGCCGATGCAGTGATGATGCCCGCGAGGCCGCCCGAATAGGTCCAGAACGGATTGCCCTTCGAGACCAGATAACCGACCATCAACCCACCTGAAAGCGACATCAGGAAATTCACCGTGATGGCGCCAAGTGTGGTCGGCGTCAGATAGATGGTCGTCGCCGTCCAGGTCGTACCGGTGATCTGGCCGCCGATGGTTTCGGGAGAGATGATCGGCACGTTGCAAGCCGCGTAGAAGCCCCAGAAGCCGGTGTAGATCAAGAACAAGCCGATCGTCACCAGCCAAGGATTATGCGGCACGAACTCGCGTGCCGTGCCGTCAGCCCGGAAGCGCCCGAGCCGCGGTCCGAGCACGACGAGAACGCCGAGCGCCGTGCCGCCGGCGATCGCATGAATGACGCCTGACGCATAAGCATCATGATAGCCGAGCAGCTGGACCATCCAACCATTGGGATGCCAGCCCCAAGCCGCATCGATGATCCAGGTCACCGACCCGATCATGACGGCGATGATCCAGAACGCGCCCGAGCGGATGCGCTCAATCACCGAACCGGACACGATCGAAGCCGCCGTCCACGAGAACAGCAGGAACGCCGCCCAGAACACGCCGGTAATGCGGTCGCTGAGATTGGTTCCCATCGTCTCCGAGATCGGTGCGTTCGGCGCCGCGGCCTCAGTGAGCAAAGGCCCGGTGATCAAGGGACCGTTCGGGAATGCCCAGTAAATCCACCAGCCAAAGAAGAAAAAGGTGATGGTGACCAGCGGGATCAACATCGTGTTCTTCATCAATGTATGGAGATGGTTTCGCCGCCGGCTGGCGCCGACTTCGTACATGCAGAAGCCTACGTGGATGAGAAACATGATAACGACGGTGACCCAGTAGTAAAACTCGGTGAATACCGTCGTCAGTGCAGATAATTGGTCGCCCATGTGATTACCCCCTTTGCCCTGTTCGCGAGGGGTTTGGCGCGCGTGACAAGTTTTCCTGACCCCCCGATGGACGATGCAGCTTAAGTCTTCGTCTTCCCCCTTCGATTGAGCGGGCCCGGCTCATGCCGTTCCCCCTGGGTGCCCTCCCTACGTCGGCTAAGAAGACTAGTAGCCTGCGTAGAGTTAATGCTAGGCCCGCGCCGGTACCGCGTCAACCGACATGAAATTCGTTTTCCTGTAAGGAAAGAAACGGCGGCACGGCCTGTTGACTGGTTTAATTGGGGCGAAAGATGCGTAATCCCAGAAAAAGCGATTTGCGCGACCGGTTCCTCGACTGGCAGTGCCGCATCCGGCAGATCGCCATGCGTCTTGACGGCGGGCGCCCGTCGCCCGGCATGCGTCCGCGTGTCCTCGACGGAAGCGGGCGGGAGCTTGCGGCATTGACCGTGCTGCTGATCCCCAAGCGGCCTGAGGAGAGCACGGCCTTCTTCCGCTTTCAGGTGATGAAAACCTCCGACCCGCGCGATCTCTACGAGAGGGGACTGACCTATCTGCAGGCCGACTATTTTCAAGATTTCGAATCGTTCAGCGACAGGCTTGTGGCCATTCTGCCGCAAGACTCGCCGGTCGCGGCGCAACTCATCGAGGACGGAAAATGCGTTCTCGCCTTCGAGCAGTCCGGCAAGAATTATACGTTGCCCTGCAAGACGCGTGTGCTCAAGACTGGAGAGGCCGCCCGCGATGCCGCGCTGTGGCACAATCGCCTGTTCAATCCCGCACTGCCCGAGACGGTGCATGTAATTGCCTTTGAGCCCGATTGGGCTTCGGCCAAGTCCCTCTAGAATTTCCGATACGCCTTATTCAACTCCTTGAGCGGATGGTTTGGTGACGTCTGGAAGCGCACCAGAAGTTCGCGCGCGAGCATATCGCGATCCTGTTGATTGTCCGGCAGATCGATCGATTTCGGGATGCGGACCCAGCCGTTGATGTTGCGGTCGAAGATGGCAGGCTCGCCGGCCTCGTAGCCGAGATGCACGTCTTCGAGCCAGTTGAGATCGTCCCAGCCCATGAATTCCATATAGGCCTTGAGGTAGGGAGTGAGCCGGTCGTAATCGGGCAAGAGATTGACATCGTAGCGATAGCCGATGTGCTGGCCGATCATCTTCTCGCGCGCGGTGTCAAGGCCTTCGCCGCTGCCGTTCTTGCCGCTCTTTGGTTGTTTGCCCATGGCGCGCTCCGCTCAACCGATCTTGTGATAATTGTCGACGCCGACGGTGTAGTCGGTGCCGGCAAGCGGCACTTGCGCCATGGCCGATGCCTCAAGCGTCAGCGCCGCCAAATCTTCCGGCTCGAGACTGTGTATACTGGTCTTGCCGCAGGCCCGCGCCAGCATCTGCGCTTCGAGCGTCAGCGTGTGCAGGAAATTATAGACGCGTTCAGCCGCCTCGTCGGGGTCGAGACGCTTGCGCAGCTCCGGGTCTTGCGTGGCGACGCCCACCGGGCAGCGCCCGGTATGACAGTGGTAGCAATAGCCCGCCGGCACGCCGATCTCGTTTTCGAAATCGGATTCGGGAATTTCCTTGTTGCAGTTGAGCGACATCAACACGGCGTGGCCGATGGCCACCGCGTCGGCGCCGAGCGCCATGGCCTTGGCGATATCGCCGCCATTCCTGATGCCGCCGGCATAGACCAGCGAAATCTCGCCACGCTTGCCGAGTTCGTCGATGGCGCGGCGCGCCTGGCGGATGGCGGCGATGCCGGGCACGCCGGTATCCTCGGTGGCGATATGCGGACCGGCGCCGGTGCCGCCCTCCATGGCGTCGATATAGATGGAGTCTGGCCCGCATTTCACCGCCATGCGCACATCGTCATAGACGCGGGCGGCGCCGAGCTTGAGCTGGATCGGAATCTGCCAGTCGGTCGCTTCCCTAATTTCCTCGATCTTCAATGCGAGATCGTCGGGGCCTAGCCAGTCAGGATGGCGCGCCGGCGAGCGCTGGTCGATGCCGGCGGGCAGCGAGCGCATCTCGGCCACCTGGTCAGTGACTTTCTGTCCCATCAAGTGTCCGCCGAGACCCACTTTGCAGCCCTGGCCGATGAAGAACTCGCAGGCGTCGGCGAGCCGCAGATGATGCGGGTTGAAGCCGTAGCGCGACTGGATGCACTGATAGAACCATTTGCTCGAATAGCGCCGCTCGTCGGGAATCATGCCGCCTTCGCCGGAGCAGGTGGCCGTCCCCGCCATGGTGGCGCCGCGCGCGAGCGCGACTTTCGCCTCGAAGGACAGCGCGCCGAAGCTCATGCCGGTGACATAGACCGGGATGTCGAGTTCGAGCGGACGCTTGGCGCGCGGCCCGATCACCGTTTTGGTTTCGCATTTCTCGCGATAGCCCTCGATGACGAACCGGGTCAGCGTGCCGGGCAGGAAGGTCAGATCGTCCCAATGCGGGATCTTCTTGAACAGCGAGAAACCGCGCATGCGATAGCGGCCGAGCTCAGACTTCACATGGATGTCGTTGATGACCTCCGGCGTGAAGATCTGACTCTTGCCGAGGATGAAGCGGCTCGACTCCGCCGGCTGTTGCTTGCCGCCGTTGCCGCTCTTGCTCTTCTTCTTTTTGCCCATGCCCAGCCTCGCGCCTCTACAGCACCATTTTCTTCTCAGTCGGTTCGAGATTGTCGTAGTTCCACAATTGCTTGCCGGCGACGATCTTGCGGAAGGCGCCGATGCCCCCCTGTGGCAGAAGATCGTACATGCGAAGCTTGCGTGTCAGCCATTGGCGATCGAGATCGGTCATCTCGCCCCAAACAGCATCGACGCCGAGGCTCGCCGGCTCGACGCCGAGATAGATCGTGCCGTCATACATGGAGTCGCCGAGATTCTTGCCGGCATTACCGCAGATCACCATGCGCCCGCGCTGCATCATGAAGCCGGTGAAGGCGCCGGTGTCGCCGCCGACTATGATGTTGCCGCCCTTCATGTCGATGCCGGTGCGCGAGCCCACATCACCCTTGCACACGAGATCGCCGCCGCGAATCGCCGCGCCGAACTGCGAGCCGGCATTCTTCTCGATCAGAACAGTGCCGCTCATCATGTTTTCGGCGCAGGACCAGCCGACGCGTCCCGAGATGCGGATATTCGGCCCGTCGATCAGACCGCAGCCGAAATAGCCGAGAGAGCCTTCGATGATGAGGTTCAGACGGTTGAGTATGCCGACGGCGATGGAATGCTTGGCGCCCGGATTGCGGATGACGATCGTGCCGTAGCCGTCCTGCATCAACATGCGGATGGCCTGATTGACGACGCTTGCCGTCATGTTGGAGGCATCGATTTCCGCCCGCTTTTTGAAATCGACGTCGTAAGCGTCTGGCAGCGAGAATCCCTGCGCCGGCGCATCGAGATCGATGTCGAAGAACTTCTCGATCGAGCGGCCTTTGAGCGACTCGGTGTGAAAACCGAGCTCCTGGACACGGAGGTCCTGGGCCGTTGGCGTCGAACGCGCTATCTCTGCCATACGCGGACCTCTTCATCGTAGGGGTCTGAGGTGTCGATCTCGCGCGGCACGATAGCGCGGATGGCGACCTCCTCGGAGGCAAGCGCCACCAGATTGTCGCTCTCGAACAGCACCATCGGCTTCGCGGCCATGGTGTCCTTGGCCAGTCCGAGTTCCTTGTCGGTGGCGACGAGATAGGTGAACACGCCGTCGATGTCCTTGATCGAGCTTTTCAGCGAGTCTTCCAGCGTGGCGCCTTGCTCGAGATTGTTGGCGGTGTAGACGGCGAGCAGCTCGGAATCGCAATTCGACATGAAGCGGTGGCCGAGCCGCTCCATCTCGCGGCGCATGATCCAGTAATTGGTGATCTGCCCGTTATGCACGACGCAGATGTCGTTATAGGGATAGGCCCAATAAGGATGCGCCGAGCGGATGTCGACGTCGGACTCCGTGGCCATGCGGGTATGGCCGATGCCGTGCGTGCCGCGAAACGCGCCAAGCCCATATTGCTCCGAGACCTGGGTCGCGTCGCCGAGATCCTTGATCAGTTCAAGCGCACTGCCAAAGGACAGGACTTCGGCCCCTTCGATCTGTTCGATTTCGGTGGCGAGCTTGCGCGTGTCGCCGCCATAGCGCAGGCGGTAGCGGAAGGCGTAAGGCGTGGCCTCGGTTTTCTCGACCGTCTCGGCGCCAAGTTCGGCGAGCATCGCATCGACTTGCGTCTGACGCTCCTTGATCTTGGCCCGGATGCGATGATCCTTGTCGAGGTCTTCCTTCTCGGCGAGTTTGAGACGCATGACATATTCATCGGGCGCCGAGAGGCCATAGACGGCGAAGCCGGTGGAGTCGGGACCCCGGTGCCGCAGACTTTGCAGCATCGCCGTCATTTCCTTGCCGACGCCCGTCGCGCCATCGCGATGGATGAGCCCAGCAATTCCGCACATTTACGTCTATCCTCCCAGCATTCGGACCATTACGGCAGGCAGTCGAGATAGGTCTTGATGTCCCATTCCGTGACGGTGTGATTGAAGCGCTCCCACTCGTCGCGTTTGTATTCGTCGTATAGCCGGTACATCTCGCCGGGCATGGCTCCGCGGATCACCGAATCCTTCTCCAGGGCATTGAGCGCATCGCCGAGCGTCATCGGCAGCCTCTTCACCTGCTTGCCGGCCTCCATGGCCTGATAGATGTTCCGCTCCTCGGGCTTCCCGGGATCGAGATTCTTCTTGAGCCCATCGTCCATCGCCTTGAGCAGCGCCGCGGCCATGATATGCGGATTCACCATGGAGTCGACGGCGCGATATTCGAAGCGCCCCGGCGCCGAGACGCGTAAGCCCGTGGTGCGGTTCTGGAAGCCCCAGTCGGAGAAGACCGGCGCCCAGAAGCCTGTATCCCACAAGCGGCGATAGGAGTTGACGGTCGAGCAGCCGATCGCGGTCAGCGCGCCGAGATGCTTGACGATGCCGCCGATGGCCTTCAGCCCGACTTTGCCCGGAAGCTGGACGTCGCCGGTGTCGGGCATGAAGATATTCTGGCCGCCGGCGCGATACATATAATTCTGCACCATGCCGGGCAAATTGTCGGGGTCGTTGCCGAGCGCCTTCACCTCGTCCTTGCCGCCGCGCCACAGCGAGATGTTGTGGTGGCAGCCATTGGCCGACACGCCCATGAAGGGCTTGCACATGAAGCAGGCGATGATGCCGAACTCGCGCGCGACCTGGGCGCAGATCTGACGATAGGTGGCGAGCCGGTCGGCGGTGCGCAACGCATCATCGTAGGTGAAATTCAATTCGAGCTGGCCTGGTGAATCCTCGTGATCGCCCTGGATCATGTCGAGGCCCATCTGGCGGCAATAGTCGATGACGCGGAGATAGACGGGCCGCAGGCTCTCGAACTGGTCGATGTGGTAGCAATAGGGATTGGAATAGCCGCCGGCCGGCTGACCGTCCTCACCCTTCTTGAACCACATCATCTCGGGCTCGGTGCCGTGCCTGAGCTCGAGCCCGTGCTCCTTCTTGAACTGCTCATGGATGCGGCGGAGATTGCCGCGTGCGTCGGCTGTGAGGAAGGAGCCCGCATCCTCCCGCTCTTCGCGGTTCCGGAACAGCGTGCACCACACGCGCGCCACGCGCTTGTCCCAGGGCAATTGCATGAAGGTCTCGGGCTCAGGGATGCCGACCAGTTCGGCCGCCTCGGGTCCATAACCGAGATAATCGCCGTGGCGATTGAGGAAGAGGTTCATGGTGGCGCCATAAACGAGCTGAAAGCCCTTGTTGGCCACGCTCTCCCAATGGTCGGCCGGGATGCCCTTGCCCATGATGCGGCCGGTCACCGACACGAATTGCATGTAGAGATAGTCGATGCCGAGTTCGTCGATCTTCTTGCGGACTTCGCGGACGAGCTTCTGACGTTCGGGATTCTCGACAAAACGTTCGATATCCATCCGCCGTGAGCGCCTGGCCGCGGGGCTGCCCTTGGCGGACGATCTCACCTTCGGGATCGATCTCGTCTTGGCAGCCGATCTCCGCCTTGCTGCAGGCTTTGTCTTCCTGACCGGCTTGGCTCGCCGATTGGCGGCTTTCTTGGCCCGCTTTACTCGAGTCATTGCAACACCCCTATTCGCTCAGCTCCACGGAAACGGACTATGGGAAGTCGGATGCAGATCGCCCTTGGCGAAGCGGCCGAAGCGGAACGGCTCGAGCAGCGCGCTCTTCTCTCCCATCAATTCCTGCGCCACGAGCTTGCCGACGCCCAGCATCTTGTAGCCGTGATTTGAGTCGGCGATGACATAGACGTTCTCGCGGAACATATCGAAGACCGGAAAATTATCGGGTGTGAAGCAGCCGAGGCCGCCAGAGTTCTCCTCGCGCCGGTAGAGCGGCATCTTGCCTTCGAAGCGCTTCTGGCAGTGTGCCAGCGCCGAGCACCACATGTCGATGAAATCTTCGCCGACCACGAACTCGGGCGATTCCGGTCCATAGGGATCGACCGCGACCCTGTCGGGGTCCTGCTCAACCTTGTAAGGCGACGCGCCGCCCTGGATTCCGCCGAAATTAAAATCGGGCTTGTAATAGATGCCCCAGATCTTGTCGGTAATCAGCTTGCCGTCGCGCTGCGAATAAAGCGGCGCATCGGTATCCACATGCAGAACCGGCGGGAAGTTCCCGTCATTGGTCCGGTGCATCAAGGGATCGACACCGAGCGTGCCTTCCTCGAGGCACCAGAACTTCCACATCGGCACGTCTTTGTGCAGCGTGCCGTTCTGCTTCACGTCGATCGCCTTGGGCAGTTCAAGCAGGTTCCAGATCTTGTTTACCCAGGGACCGACTCCGACCACCACGGTCTCGCAGGCGATGCGGCCCTGGTTGGTGTTGAGCGCGGTTATCGCGCCGGAATTCGACCCGAATTCGAAGTCCATGAGTTCGACGCCTGAGAGCACGCGCACGCCTTGGGCCTCGGCCTTGGCGGCGAGCCCCTTCATGCTTGCGACATTGTTGGCATAGCCGCCGCGCTTCTCGTGCAGCACCGAGGTGATGCCCTGCGCCTGCCAGTCGTCGAACAGGCCCTTCATGTATTTGGCCGAGGCCTCGGCGCCGTCGATGAACACCGATTCGTAGTTGATCGCCTTCTGCTGTTCGTAGATCGAGGCAACGTCCTCGCGCATGCATTCCGGGCTGATCTGCATATAGCCCACGGGGTGATAACTGTAAGCCTTGGGGTCGCTCTCCCAGATCTCGACGGAATGGGCCATCAGCTCGCGCATGGCGGGCTGGAAATAATTGTTCCGCACCACGCCGCAGGCGATGCCTGAGGCTCCTGCCGCGACCCCGGTCTTGTCGATCACAAGGATGTCGGCGCCCGAGCCTTTGCCGGCCGCCTTAAGCATCTCGGCAAGATGCAGAGCGGTGCTGAGGCCATGAATGCCCGCGCCGATAATGGCGAATTTGGTGGATGTGGGGATGGTCATCCCAAACCAACCCCAATTGTGGAATTGGTCCTTAATTGGTCCTTAATAGTGGACCTAAGCGAAAGAATAAGCCACATTGAGCTGCCCAACAACCCTCAACGGGCGCCATTGGATACGAGCAAAGACCGATTGTAAACCAATTTTTACATACGGACCCAATGCGGTCTCATTTTGGAGGAGACAGCCGTGAGCGACCAGCGTAGCGCAAGCACGGAGGGCGTATTGCCGAGGACCGAGAAAGGGAGCCGAGGCGTCGGTGCCATCTCAGCCTATCTGCAACGTGCCATCGAGACCGGCGCCTATAGCGAAGGCGACCGGCTACCGCCCGAGCGGCAATTGGCCGAAACATTTCAGGCAGCGCGTTCGACCGTGCGCCGAGCGCTCGATCAACTGGAGAAAGCGGGACTCGTCTCCCGCAAGCTCGGCAGCGGCACCTTCGTCGGGTCGGCGACGGCGCCCAACAGGCGCGTCACCGATCTCACCGATCAGATCAGCCCCTTGCAGCTCATTGAGGCGCGGCTCGCGGTCGAGCCCTTCACCACGCGTCTCGCGGTGTTGCACGCCACACAGCGAAATCTAGCCGACATGGCAGCGGTGCTCGCGCAAGCCGAACAATCGATCCAAGACAAGGATGAGTTCTCGAAATGGGACGGCGAGTTTCACCTCTTAATCGCGCAGGCCTCGGCCAATCCGCTGCTACTCAGCGTTTACCGGCAGATCAACCATGTGCGCCTGCACGCGCAATGGGACGCTATGAAGGAAAAGATCCTGACACCCGATGTGATCGCCGCTTACAACCGCCAGCATCGCGCCATCTATAACGCACTGCATGAGCGCGACGCCCAAGCCGCTTACACGCTGATCAACGAGCATCTGGAAAAGGCTCGCGAAGACCTCGTGCGCGCCAACAGCCCTTAAGCAGCAGCGCCGATGAACTCAGCACTGCTCGGGCTGGTAACGGCGCTTAGCTGGGGTCTCCACGACTTCCTTGCTCGCTTTCCAAGCCGCGCCGTGGGTCCCGTCCCCAGCGTGCTCGCGGTTACCGTCTCCGGACTGATCGTGCTCAGTGTCTGGTACCTCTTCGCGGGCGGCAGCATCGACATCGTCTGGCCGTCTGTATGGCTGGTGGCAGTCACCGGCGAGGCCGCTTCTACTTTTACCAAGCCCTCCACCCATGCCGGAGCCGTCCACCTTTGCGACAAATGCTGCAACCCAGCCGGGGGAACCATTCGCTTGACGCATGCAGCCCGGGATGTGAGAGTTTGACTTGGGAAGTCACCGCTGGCGGCGGCAAGTTCCGAGCTAACGCTCAATGACAGTATAAATCGATTTCCGATCAACTGATATGAAAAAACTGGCTTCGGTGTTTCTCTTCTCTTTGGTGACTGGCGTCCCAGTGGTCGATGCTGCGGAGGTGAAGGTGGCGGCGGTGCAATACCGCGCCAAGTTCATGGACTACAACATTCCCAAAATGTCCGAATACGCGATCGAGGCCGCGAAAAATGGCGCCCAGCTGATTGTGTTTCCCGAGTATTCGGCGTCTGGCTATCTGCCGATGGTCTCACTGGAGAGTGCGGAAGAAAATTCCGACACGGTCCCCGGCAAAGCAACCGAGGCTTTCGGCAAGATCGCCCAACAACACAACACTTACATCGCCTACGGATTCATCGAACGGGATCCTGAGACCGGGGCTCTTTACAACGCGGCAAGCTTGGTCGGCCCGGACGGATTTATCGGCAGATACCGCAAGAACCAGCTGTCGATCGACTTGGACACGTCAATCATGAGGCCGGGCGACCTCGGTTTCCCGGTCTTTGACACGCCGATCGGCAAAATCGCTCTCTTGATTTGCTACGACGACTCGCAGTTGCAGTCTCTGCTGCTGCCGGCGTTGAGAGGTGCTGATATTGTCGCCTTCTCGTTCAACGCGGCCTACATCCTGAAGGCGGACCTTGGCAGCGCAGCCGATCAAACCACGATCGGTTCCGTGGCGACTTTGCCCGGGTGGATCGGCATTAACATTGTGGCCGCCGATTCGACGGACGTAGTGTCCATAGACGTGATACCGGGCGGGTCTGCCGTGTGGGACGTTACGGGCAAGAGGCTCGCGGCGGGGGCTGTCACGACAGTCTTCGATCGCCAGCCGCCTCAGATCGTTTATGCCACCATCGACACGGCCAAGCCGAATCCCCAGCGCGAGTTCTGGTTGAAACATCGCAGACCCGAGCTTTATCGCGACTTCAACATGTTCAGGCCCACGCACGACAAAAACGCCAACCTGAAGCCCGCTCAGGTTTCGGCCATGTTGGTGCAATACACGCCCAAAGAAGGCGATGTGGATCACAACCACCAAGTGATCGACAAACTCATGGCTGAAAACAAGTCCAACGCGAACCTCGCTGTGCTGCCTTTCAACTCATTTGTCGGCAACGTCACTGTGACCAAGGAAAACGTCGCGAAATTGGCCGAGCCATTGAATGGCAAGAGCTACACTCTGGCCGCTGATCTCGCCAAGAAATACGCGACCTATCTGCTCTTCAGCATGCCTGAATCGGCTGGAGGAAAATTCCACGAGACAGCCATCCTTTTCGATCCGCAAGGAAAGCAGATCGGGCTCTACCGCAAATCGCATTTGAACGACATCGAGAAGACCTGGGCGACCGCCGGCGATGATTTGCCGGTCTTTGACACCGAAATGGGCCGCTTGGCGGTGATCCTCAATGACGAGGTGCGTATCCCGGAGTTGACCAACATCTACGGCATCAAGCGCGCCAATTTATTGCTGGTTCCGGCGTCCTACAACCAGAAGGACTATGGTGGTGATGTCGATATTCCCAAAGGTCTCGTCCCGGACGATTCCAACCGCGGCATGTATATTTGGTATAACATGGCCAAGTATTCACAGGCCTACACGCTGGTCGCGAACTACGTGGGCGGTGCCCAGGGTGATGTGGGTCAAAGTGCGCTCTATTCGCTGGTTCCCGAGGAAGGCTACTATGCGCCAAAGATCGCGCCGCGCGACCGGGAGACTGCGTTCCTAGTGACGTTTGCCACCAACCTGAATATCGAGCTTTGGACCAATCAGACTGAAAAAATCCAGGAACGCCGTTGGGATCTGGCCCTGCCGCTGACCCTCGATCCAGAGAGTGCTTATTTCAAAGCGTGGCAGGAAAACTCCACGAGCCCCCATGTCAGCCTCGACAACGCAGGCCAAGCGCGTGAGCGATGAAATTTGCATCGCGGCCACCACGGCACTTTCCGTTCCGGATCCGCGCGGGTTGCTGAGACAGGGCCCGCGGCATCCGCTGAAGGCCGACGTTCTTCACGCTTAGCACATTGGCTTTATTCATGGCGCTGGCAAATGGACCGATTTCCATAGTCGCTCCAATCGCGGGTTCCTACCCGGCGCTCGCTATGCTCTTCGCCGTGGCGCAAGGCGCCCGCCCAAGCGCATGGCAATGGCTCGCAATTGTCGCCGTCATGGCGGGTGTCGCCATCGTTTCTCGGAGCGGACACCATTATGAAATGTCGGGGGAACTTGCACCGGGCAAGCTGAAAGGCATTATTGGTCTCGCCTTCTCGCCAGTCTAGGCTATGCCGTGTCGTTGACGGCGGGCCAAGCCGCTGTGCCGATCTTCGGCGAGATCGAGACCGTGTGGCTCGCGCGCTGCTTCGGCTTGGCCGTCATCAGCGGGCTTTTCTTGTGGCGACCAACGAAGTCACCGTTGACGCTGCGCTGGCTCCCCCTGCTCGCCTTTATGGGCCTGCTCGACGTCATCGTGCTCGGCACTATTGTCGCCACCGGCAATTGGCCCGAACCGGCCTTCGCCACTGTCGTGTCCTCGGCCTTTGGCGCGGTTACCGTGCTCTTGGCGCGGTTATTCCTGAAAGAGTTGATCGCGCCCGCCCAGCTTGGGGGCATGGCCCTGATCTTCGGCGGAGTCGGCGTGCTGGCCGGGCTGTAAGAGGGTTGCCATAGACATTTCTCGGCGGCAAATATCTGCACTCCGAGTTAAATGAGCGAATCCTGGAGATCTTCATGCAATACCTGATCGCCGTGTCGATTGCCGCGCTGTTCCTTGCAGGCTTGAGTCCGAGCCTGCGCGCCGCCTCAGAGAAATGCCATATCGGCGACGCATCGCGTTGCCTGACAACGCCAGGGTGCCATTGGGACTACAACAAGCGTGGCTGCTACGAAGGCCAAGCCCCGAAGCAGGATGCCTGCGCGGCGCATGAAGACCCCAACATCTGCAATACGAACAAGACGCTCAATTGCGGTTGGAACGAAGAGGCCAAGAAATGCCAAACGAAGTCCGGCTGACCCGGCGGACGGCCTGCCTCCTTACTTGAACCGCTCGAGAAAAATCGAACTGGGGAAATGCCCTGGCGCAGAAGCGACGCCGCCGTCGTTTTTCATGGGATTATAGCGGGGCAAGATTTTCCTAAGCTCCGGCTGGCGCTCATGATGCAGCATGGAGAGCGAGCACAAGATACGAAAATCTGAATTCAAGGAGAGAAAGGCCAGCAGCAGCGCGGTCTCGTGAGGAAAGAACAGACTCTCCTGCAAGATATTGGGGTCGTAATCGTAAGGGAAGGTGATGTCGTGGAAATGGACCTGCACGCCTTCGCCGAGATTCGGCAGCCACTCGAGAACAATCCGCGTGACCTCGCCCGCCGGTCCCAGACTGTGAGTGGAATCGACGAAAAGAAGATCGCCCTCTCCGAGTCGCGATACGATCCCCGCATCGATCTCTTCGGCCCGCTTGGCAATCAGATCGATCTTGCCCTCCCGCGCCAGTCTCTCGAGAAACGCCGTCGGGTAGGGATCGATGCAGCAGAGCGACGGCTGGTAGCCTGCTTCTTTCGCGGCCTGAAGGATGACCGACGTCGATACTCCGGCACCAATCTGGATGATGGCCTTGGGGCGACGGCTTAGGATATAGGCGTACAGCACTTCGGCCTCCATCGGACCGAAACCTTCAGCGCCGTTTTCTTTGCAGGCGCGTGCATAGATCGCCGCAAGATCGGGAGCCTTAACGCGCAAAATCCTCCGCGCGAATTCGACCTGCTTGTCGCAATCATTCCCCTGAACGTGCGTCATGGCGTAAGGCCTGCGCCATGCCAGGTTCCTTCGCAGCTTTCCGATGTCGGGAATTTCCGAATAGAAATGGCGGGGCAGGATATCGACGCCGAAACTCTGACCGAGAACGAAGATTCGGCGGAGGAGCTGCTTCAGCTGCTTCTTCATTTCAATTCTGAAGTAACTCACTTTTACGGAGATGTCGCATCTGTGGCCGGACTTGACCGTATTTGCACCGCGGTCACCGCGGATCGCAAGGCAGGATGCAGGAGCCTAGCAACCACTTCGTTTCCTGCTGGGGAGACGAGAGATGGCGCGCCCGAAGAGATTCGAACTCCTGACCCCCAGATTCGTAGTCTGGTGCTCTATCCAGCTGAGCTACGGGCGCTTTGACCGTTGTCCGCCAAGGATGCGGGATCGGCGAAACGAGGCTCGCCAAGGATATCGGCGGCTCGAACTGCCTAGGTAATGCCTTGGACAAACGAAGGCAAGTTCGGAACAATTGCCAGAATACCGCCGTTTTTTCTAAGCAATGCTGCAAGGACATTCATTGGAGGATAAATCGATGCAGTCTGGTCTTTTTCTACGTAAAACCGTGGCCGCTTTAATCGTGGCCCTTTTTGCCATCGTCTCAATCCCGGTTTCCGCCTCGGCCGCCAGCGAGTTCGAAGGCACCTGGAATGTCCAGGACACCAAGGGTCAGCCTTTCCAGATCACCCTTTCGCCAGACGGCACCGCCAAGGGCGACCGGGCCGGTGAAGGCCTGGCGGGCAAGTGGAAAGCGAACGAGAAGCGCGCCGTGATCAAATGGGATACCGGCTGGACGACCAAGATCGTCAAGAAGGGCGATACCTACCAGAAGCAGGCTTACGAGAAAACGCCTGCCAAGGGTGAACCGACCCACGCGTCCGAAGCGGAAAAGGTGCAGTAGGCTTTATTCAGGCGCGCCGTCGTCGCATTCCCTCGAGATCGACGACCGCATCGGGTATCGACACGCGGAAGGTGGCGCCGCCCTCGTTATTGACGAGGGCGATCTGCCCCCCATGGGCTTGCACCAGCTCGGCGGCGATGGCCAGTCCAAGGCCAGAGCCGCCTTTCCGCGCGACACTCTGAAAGGCCTCGAACAGATGCGATCTTGCCTTCTCCGGCAAGCCCGGTCCTGTGTCTGCCACCTCGACGATCGTTACCGAGCCCTCGCGGCGTCCTGATACGGCGATTTCGCCCCTGGCATCGCCCTCGCTCTCCAACGCCTGCACGGCGTTGCGGCAAAGATTGCTCATGACGCGATAGAGCTGATCGCGATCTGCGTCGATTTCGAGCGCGGCGTCGATGGTGACCATCCAATCGATGCCCGGTCGCGGCAGCCCGAGACTGTCGCCCACTTCCGCCACGAGCGGCGCAAGGGCAAATCGCTTACGCCGTGGCGGCGCTTCATGCGCCTGGCCGAAATCAAGTGTATGAGCGCAGAGCCTGATCGCGCGATCGAGCGAGGCGATCAGCTTCGGCACGAGACGCTGCACAGTCGGGTCCTTCACCGTGCGCAAACGGTCCGAGAGGAGCTGCGCGCTCGACAGCATATTGCGCAGATCGTGGCTGATCTTGCTCACGGCAAGGCCGAGCGCGGCGAGCCGGCTCTTCTGAGTGAGCGTTTCCGAGAGTTCGTGCTGCATGGCGGAGAGCTCGCGTTCGGCTGTGCCGATCTCGTCGCGCCGCCCCGACGGAGTGATGATCCGGGTCGGATCCTCGGGACGCTCCCGGAAGCGCACGATGTTCTTGGTTAGCCCGGTCATCGGTTTGACCAGGAGCCAATTGAGCGAAAGATAGAGAAGTGCGGCGGTAATGATCGAGATGATGATCGACAGGCCGAGGATGTCGAGACCGTAGCGGATCATCGCCGCCTTGAGCGTTTCCTCGCCCATGACCACGTCGATGAATTCATCCTTGTTTAAGCCTGGCTCGCCGATGACGCGGACAACACGATCCTTCGGGCTGACATAAACCATGAGCGCGTCAGCGATGAGAGTCACCCACGAGGCATTGCGCAGATCGTAGGTCGCATCGACCTCGGCCGGCATGTCCATCTCGATGACCAGGACGCGGGCATTGGCGCGTTTCACCGAGATGGCCTTCACCATGGCATTCTTGAGGAGTTCGTCGCGGAGCATGGTCGGCAACTGGCCGCCTGGCGCAGCTTCAGCGGCGAGCGAAGCAATCTGCGCCGTGCCAAGCCGCTCCATCAGCCATTGCTTGCGGAAGTTGGAGACAGAGGGCGCGAATACCAGCACCTCGGCGAGCATGACGAAGAGCACAGTCAGCAGCAGCAGCTTGGCCGAAAGCCCTGGCGCGCGGGCCGGCGCCTTGCCGCTGGCCTGGCTCTCATCGTGAGAGGTGACACTCATGATCGGCGCTCGCGTTATCTGCCAATATTAGCTGGAAACGGCAGTAAAATATCAGGAATTGATGCGTTAGCCTAACCGGCGCAGAAGCCTGATCAGGCTCCGCCTCCAACCCTTGGCCAATTTGGTCAAATAGTAGGCGTAGACCGCCCGCTTGGAGAGCTCGGACAGGGTCGGATAGGGTAAAACCAGCGACACCAGGTCGCCGATCTTGATGTCCTTGGCCATGGCCATGACCCAGAACTGGATCAATTCGCCAGCCTGCGCGCCGACAATGGTGCAGCCGAGAATGGTGCCATCGCGCTTGGTGATGACCTTGATGAAGCCTTCCGTCTCGCGCTCGCACTGGGCGCGGTCGATATCGGCATAGGGCCAGCGATAGATACGAATGCGGCGGCGCCAGTAACGCGCATGCGCTTCAGTTTCGGTGATCCCGACCTGCGCAAGCTCGGGCATGGTGTATATCAGCCGTGGGATGGTTGCCGCGCTGACGTCGGGCTTCTGCCGGAACAGTGCGTTCCTGATCACGATGCTGGCATGAAAGGTGGAACGATGGCTGGATTGCTCGCCGCCGATCACATCGCCGATGGCATAGACGCGGCGATTGGTGGTCTTGAGCTGCTCGTTCACTTTGATTCCGTGTTCCCCAAAAGCAATTCCGGCGCGCTCGAGGCTAAGCGTCCTCAAATTCGGTTTGCGTCCCGCCGCGACCAGAAGATGAGTCCCCTTGACGATGACAGTTTCGTTGTCCTTGTGGAAATGCACGGCAACGCCCTGCCCCGAACGCTCAACCTTTTCCACCCGCGCGTTGGGATAGAGCATGATCTGGGTGTCCTCCAGACGCTTGAGGAGGACGGCGATCGCTTCCGGATCTTCGTTGGGCAGAATATCGCCCGTGTCGAAGATGGTGACATGGGAGCCGAGCATGCTGTGAGCCTGGCCAATCTCTAGTCCAAAGGGACCACCTCCCAGGATGATGAGATGCTGGATCCTTTCGCTCACGTCGAAGATCGTCTCATTGGTGAGATAGGGAACTTCGTTGAGCCCAGAAATCGACGGAATGATCGGCGTCGATCCCGTGGCAATGACGAATCGGCGGGCGCGGACCAGCACACGGCCGGCTTCCACGGTGTTCTTGTCGAGAAAATTCGCATTTGCCTGAATCACGCGAACGCCGAGTCCTGTGAAGCGCTCGATGGAATCGTTCGGCGCGACGGCGGAGATCACACCGTGCACATGATCATGGACACCTCGATGGTCGACCTGCGCCTCGATCACGTCGATCCCGAATGACGCAGCGGTACGCACGGCATCGGCGCGCTTGGCGGCTGCAAGCAAGGCCTTGGACGGTATGTCGCCGTAATTGAGGTGGTCGCCGCCCATGCGGCCTTTTTCAATAAGCACCACCGGTACGCCGAACTGGGCGGCAGACGCCGCGACGGCCAGGCCTCCTGCGCCCGCGCCGATGACACAGAGGTCGGGGTTCAATACTTCTTCCATGACCGATCGTTTCCCCTTCCTCTGCCTTCGAGCCTTCCACGATTATCTAACTTTGACGCGCGTTCACAACTGTCCCCAAGGCAATTAAGGCAGGGCCTCCAAGGGGCTGATTTGACTTGACCCGAACCGGCACCTATAAGCCGCCGGAACCTTGGTTTTCTTGACTTCTCGTGCCAGCACCGCGCGAGGCCGGAGCGACGCAAATGAAGCGCACCTATCAACCATCGCGGCTTGTCCGCAAGCGGCGGCACGGCTTCCGCGCCCGCATGGAAACGAAAGCAGGCCGCAAGGTGCTCGCCAGGCGCAGGGCCAAGGGACGCAAGCGCCTATCGGCCTGACGCCGGTACGTGCCTTGCCGGTAACGACTATAGGACGTCTCAAAACACGCGCAGAATTTCTTTATGTGCGAGGGGGATCGCGTTTTACGGTGCCGTCCTTTGTGCTCCAAGCGCGTAGGCGACCCGACAGCGAGGACAAAGGGCGAAATCTCGCCCGTTTCGGCTTCACCGCAAGCAAGACCCTCGGCAACGCCGTACTTCGCAACCGGGCACGCCGCAGGCTCAAGGAAGCGGTGCGGCTAACTGCCCCAAGCCATGCCGAGGGAGGCTATGATTATGTTTTGATCGCGCGGACGGGCACGGTAAAACGGCCTTTCACCGATCTGATCAAGGACCTTGAACGTGCGCTTGGTAAGGTGCACGAGCCTCCCGCAGCTAAGACGCGCTGACTACCCTGAACGCCAGGCCTTCCGCCGACGCCCCTGGACCCGACGGCCCTTGAGCTGAGAGCCCTATGGACGACCATAATCGCAATTTCATCCTGGCTATCGTTCTGTCGATGGCGGTGCTCTTCGCCTGGCAATATTTCTTCCTGCCGCAGCACGACATGCAGAAGCCGGCAGAGCAGCCTCAGGTCGAACAAGGTCCGCCGCAACCGCGACCCGAAGGCGTAACCCCCGGCACTACCGCACCACAATCCCCTGGCGGCGTTGCCGGACTGACCCGTGAGGCGGCGCTCGACGCTTCGCCACGCGTCGCCATCGATACCGCAAGCCTTAAAGGCTCGATCGCCTTGAAGGGCGCGCGCATCGACGACCTCATCTTGAAGGACTATCGCGTCACCGTCGAGCCCAACAGTCCGAATGTCGTTCTGCTATCACCGGCCGGCGGCCCGCAAGCCTATTACGCGGAGCATGGCTTCGTATCGGCCGGAGGCAGCGATTCCGCGCTACCTGCCGGCGACACGTTATGGACGGCGGAAACGCAGGGACCTCTGACCGAAGATTCGCCTCTCACGCTAACCTATGACAATGGCGATGGTCTCGTCTTCACCCGCACGATCGCGGTCGACGACAAATATATGTTCACGATCACCGACAAGGTCGTGAACAATGGCTCGGAGGCCGTCACGCTTTATCCTTACGCGCTCGTCTCGCGTCACGAGCTGCCGCACATCGAGAACTTCTTCATCCTGCATGAAGGCCTGATCGGGGTGCTCAACGACAGTCTGCAAGAGATCAGCTATTCGAGTGCGGTGGAGGATCCGCCTACCACCTTCCAAAGCCAAAGCGGCTGGCTCGGGATCACCGATAAATATTGGACAACGGTGGTCATCCCTGAGCAGGGTAAAACCTTCGACGCCAAATTCCTCGGCAACAAGACCGGCGAGCGCGAGCGCTTCCAGACCGACTATCTCATGGGCGCGCTGACCGTTTCGCCCGGCGGCACCGCCGACGTTCAAGGCAGGGTTTTCGCCGGCGCCAAGGAAGTCAACACGATCGACAGTTACGCAGAATTATACGCCATTCCCAAATTCGATCTCTTGATCGACTGGGGTTGGTTCTACTTCCTCACCAAGCCGCTGTTTTTCGCCCTCGATTATTTCTATCGGCTCGTCGGCAATTTTGGCGTGTCCATCCTCATTGTCACGGTGCTCATCAAGCTCGTGTTCTTCCCGCTCGCCAACAAATCCTATGTGGCGATGAGCAAGATGAAGAAGCTCGCGCCCGAGATGCAACGCATCAAGGAACGCTATGCCGACGACAGAGTGCGCCAGCAGCAGGCGATGATGGAGATGTACAAGAAGGAGAAGGTGAACCCGGCCTCGGGCTGCCTGCCCATTCTCATCCAAATCCCGATCTTTTTTGCGCTCTACAAGGTGCTGTTCGTCACCATCGAGATGCGGCATGCGCCCTTCTTCGGCTGGATCCAGGATTTGTCGGCGCCCGATCCGACGTCGATCTTCAATTTGTTCGGCCTGATCCCCTGGGAGCCGCCTCTGTTCCTGATGATCGGCATTTGGCCGATCATCATGGGCGTCACCATGTGGGTGCAGATGAAGCTCAATCCGGCTCCGCCGGACCCCATCCAGGCCAAAATTTTCACCTGGATGCCGGTGTTCTTCACCTTCCTGCTCGCCTCGTTCCCCGCCGGTCTCGTGATCTATTGGGCGTGGAACAATTTCCTGTCGATCCTCCAGCAGGCGGCAATCATGAAACGGCAGGGCGTGGACATTCCGCTGCTCGAGAATCTCGGCGTCAAAAACAACAAGAAAAACGCCAAGAGCGAGACCAAGGAAGAAACCAAAAGCTAGCTCTTGTCATCTCCGGATAAAGACAAGTCCGTCGTTAAACTCTATTGGATGCCCCGGAGTGAGACAGACGTGGGCACAACAGCAAATCAGGAATTCACTTCGGCCGAGGTCGCCAGCGGCGAGGCGCTGTTCAAGCGTCCCTGCGTGTTTGTCAAGGGTGTCGTCCGCATAGAGGACTTGCCGAAGGACGACCGCACCGAGATCGCGTTTGCTGGGCGCTCCAATGTCGGCAAGTCGAGCCTGATCAACGCGCTTGTTGGCCAAAAGGCGCTTGCACGGGTCTCGGTCACGCCGGGACGCACGCGCGAACTGAATTTCTTCAGGCTCGACGCGGAGGACGCACTCAATCTCGTGGACATGCCTGGTTACGGCTATGCCCGTGCCGCCAAGGCGCAAGTGAAAGGCTGGACACGGCTGATCGGCGATTACTTGAAAGGCCGCCGCGCGCTGAAACGCGTTTACCTGCTGATCGACGCGCGGCACGGCATCAAACCCAACGACCGCGAGACCATGAAGCTGCTCGACGAGGCCGCGGTCTCCTATCAGGTGGTGCTGACCAAGGCCGACAAGCCCAAGGCTACGGAACTGGCTGAAGTCGAAGCCAAGGTCGCTGCGGAGCTGACCAAGCATCCGGCGGCTTATCCACAGCTTCTCACCACCTCCGCCCGCACCGGCTTAGGGCTCCCGGAGCTCCGTGCCGCCATCGCCAGCCTCGCAAATCGCGTTGTGTCGTGAGGCTTTGCGCCGCTATAAGCGGCACGTGAGCAAGACCAAGACATCCCCGGTTAGGTCCAAGGACCTCCCCTCCCCGAAGCAAACCCCGGCGGCGGGTGTGGCGGAGGTGCTCGCCTCGGTGCACGCCAAGGCCAAGGTGCTTTCCGAGGCGCTGCCTTATATGCAGCGCTACGACCGCAAGACGGTGGTGGTGAAATATGGCGGGCACGCCATGGGCGACCCGGCGCTTGCAAAAGACTTCGCCCGCGACATCGTGCTGATCAAGCAGGCGGGCGTGAACCCGATCGTGGTGCATGGCGGCGGTCCGCAGATCGGCTCCCTGCTCGAGCGGCTAAACATCAGGAGCGAGTTCAAGGGCGGTTTGCGTGTCACCGACCGCGCCACCGTCGACGTGGTGGAGATGGTGCTGGCCGGTTCGGTCAACAAAGAGATCGTCACCGCCATCAACGGGCAAGGCGGCAAAGCGGTCGGCATCTCCGGCAAGGACGCCAACCTGATGCGGGCGACACGGCTCGAACGGCGCTGGCGCGATCCCTCATCCAATATCGAGGAGATAGCCGATCTCGGCTATGTCGGCGAGCCGGCTGCCGTCGATACGCATATCATCGACGTGATCATCAATTCCGATCTGATCCCGGTGGTGGCGCCGATCGGCGTCGGTCCCGATGGGGAAACGTTCAACATCAACGCCGATACTTTTGCCGCGGCGCTCGCCACCGCGCTCAAGGCGAAGCGCCTGCTGCTGCTTACTGACGTCGAAGGCGTGCTCGGCAAGGATGGGCAGCTGATCAAGTCTTTGACCACGGCGGAGGCGCAAGCCCTGATCGAGGACGGTACCATTACCGGCGGCATGATCCCCAAGATCGAGAGCTGCATCGATGTGATCGCCGAGGGCGTTGAGGGCGTGGTCATCATCAACGGCAAGGTGCCGCATGCGGTGCTGCTCGAACTGTTCACCGAGCACGGCGCCGGCACGCTGATCGAGAGGCGGCGTCGCAAAAGCGACCCGAGGGCTTCGGCATGAACCGCTTTGATCATGTCGAGACCTGGGTGTTCGATCTCGACAACACGCTCTATCCCAGCGCGTGCAATCTCTTTCCGCAGATCGACCGGCGCATGGGGGAATTCATCGCCGAGAATCTGGGCATTCCGCTGGAGGAAGCACGACGCCTGCGCGAGAGCTATTATTACGAGCACGGCACGACCCTCTCAGGCCTCGTGCAACTCCACGATGTCTCGCCGCATGATTTTCTCGACTATGTGCACGACATCGATCTGAGCGCCGTCACTGCGGCCCCTGATCTCGTAGCGGCGCTCGAGGCGCTTCCGGGCAGGAAATTCGTCCTTACCAACGCCTCGCGCAAACATGCCGAAGCCGTGATGAATCGTCTTGGACTTGAGCGGAGCTTCGAGGACATTTTCGATATCCATGCCCTCGAGTACATTCACCCCAAACCCATGCGCGAGGCCTTCGACCGCTTCATCAATGCGCATGGCGTGACGCCGTCCCGCGCCGCCATGTTCGACGACCTGCCTGCCAATCTTGAGACTGCGTATGGGATCGGCATGACCACCGTTTTGGTCGATTGTTCCCTGACGGAGCACCCTCAGCATCGGGCGATAAGCGGCTGGACCGATCTGCCGGTCCATATTCACTATCGGACAGATGCATTGGCGCCCTTCCTTGCCGGCATCGGCGCGGGCCTTGCCGAACCATCGGCACCGGAGCAGACCATTCCTCTCAACGGCCAGTTTTGTCTCACCTGAACATGACCCACGATCATCTCAAGACTTTCATCGACAGCGCCTTCGAGCATGCCGGCGAGATCACGCCCGAGACCAAAGGCGTGGTGCGTGATGCCGTCAATGAAACACTCGATCTGCTAGACAGGGGCGAGTTGCGCGTCGCCGAGAAGGTCGGCGGTAACTGGGTGGTGCATCAATGGCTGAAGAAAGCCATCCTGCTTTCCTTCCGCCTGCATGATCCGCACAAGATCGACGGCGCGCCGGATGGCGGCGCCTGGTGGGACAAGGTGCCGACCAAGTTCGCCAAATGGAAGGCCAAGGACTTCAAGGAAGCCGGTTTTCGCGTGGTCCCTGGCGCGATGGTGCGTAGGTCGGCCTATATCGCGCCCGGCGCGGTACTCATGCCTTGCTTCGTCAATCTCGGCGCTCGGGTCGATTCCGGCGCTATGATCGACACTTGGGCCACGGTCGGCTCCTGCGCGCAGATCGGCAAGAACGTGCATCTGTCGGGTGGCGCCGGCATTGGCGGCGTGCTCGAGCCGCTACAGGCAAACCCGGTGATCATCGAAGACCATTGCTTTATCGGCGCCCGCGCCGAGGTGGCCGAAGGCGTCATCGTCGGAGAAGGTTCGGTCTTGTCCATGGGCGTCTATATCGGCCAATCCACCAAGATCATCGACCGCGCCACAGGCTTCGTGCATCAGGGCCGGGTGCCGCCTTATTCGGTGGTGGTCTCCGGAACTATGCCGGGCAAACCTCTGCCCGACGGATCGCCCGGTCCCTCGCTCTATTGCGCCGTCATTGTAAAAACGGTTGATGAGCGCACCCGCGCCAAGACGTCGATCAACGAGCTGCTCAGGGATTGACCTGGCAATAGGCGTGGGGGCGCGATGATCGATCTGAAGCATCTGCTGTTCAGCTTTAGCGGGCGTATCGGCCGACAATATTGGTGGCTTACGAGTCTCGCCGTCGCCTTCATCTCCGGCATGGCGAATGCCGTGATCGAAGTCGCGGCGAAGACCTCCGGCCACGGCGCCTTCGACCCAGAGGCACAGGAATTCGTCCCGTCATGGCCCTATATTGTCGGGATTCTCGCGCTCGGCCTCGTCAATGTCTGGATCAGTTACGCAGTCGCCGCCAAGCGGTTGCACGACCGCGACCGCACCGGCTGGTGGGCAATCGTGCCCTGGCTCGTCATGATTCCGGGAATTGCGGCGATGGTCGGTGCTTCCTCGCTGCCTGAGGATTTGTCTACACTCATGTTCGCCGTAGGTGCGGGCATCGCGCTCGTGGCAATCGCCATGGGGATTTGGCTGCTGATCGAGCTCGGTTTCCTCAAAGGCACTGCAGGCCCGAACCGTTTCGGTCCCGATCCGCTTCCGCCCAAACCGGAAGGTGACGCCGCCCCCAAGCCGGCAGCGAGTTAGACATGGACCTCGTCGATCTCTTGCTCTCCACCGAAGGACGGATCAACCGGCTGCGCTTCTGGATCGGCATGCTCATCGTTATCTTTATCAGCACCGCCCTATACTACTTAATTCTCGCCACAGCCGGTCCAACGCAGACCGGCGTGCTGCTTGCGGTACTCGTGGCCTTCGCGCTCGCTTATCCGTACTATGCCATCATGGCCAAGCGCTTCCAGGATCGCGATAAGCCTGGCCTCTTGGCGCTTCTCGGTATCGTGCCGTACTACACCGTCAATCTGCTCTACACCTTTCGCGTCTTCGATCCCTTCGAGCCCACCGCGCTCTCCCGCATCCTCGATGTCATCATCGCTCTTATCGCCCTGTGGATCCTGGTCGAGCTTGGCTGCCTGAAGGGCAGTGCAGGTCCGAACCGTTATGGGCCCGATCCTTTGGGTCAGCCCAAGGCCGACAGCACGCTTTGCTAGAGACGGGCGCACATCTCCCTTCCGCAGCCCCACCGTTCGGTCTTACAAGATGTCCGGTAGGAGCCCGCAGGAGAGACCGACATGGATCTCGACTACAGATATCTCTACGCCTCGCTCGACGGGCGCATCAATCGGGCGAGATGGTGGGCCGGGAGCCTCCTCCTTCTCGTTCCTTGGGTGCTGATCGAAGCGATATTCGGCAGTTTTACCCTCGGCTCCATTCTGGTCGTGCTCGCGACGCTCGCGGTGGCCTATCCGGCCTATGCTGTCTGCGCCAAACGCTTCCAGGATCGCAACAAGCCGGGTATCACCGCTCTTTACGGTCTCGGGCCCCTGATCTTTGCCATGTTATTGCCGTCTCTCGGCCTAACCGGCACGCCGACGGAGCTGAATGCGGTGGGCTGGATCTGCGCACTGATTACCTGGGGTGTCGGGCTTTGGTTTCTCATCGATCTCGGCATTCTCAAGGGAACCCCCGGCTCAAATGCCTTTGGCGGCGACCCCCTGGTTGCTGTGAGATAAAACGGCCCCGTATGGCCATTATGCCCTCCTGGTGCTGACCCATGAGTGATCTCGACGAAAAGACGCTTGAACTCGCGCAAGGCCTGATCCGCTGTCCTTCGGTCACCCCGCGCGATGCCGGCGCGCTTGGCGTGCTGGTCAAGGCTCTGCGGTCAGCCCGCTTCACTTGCAAGAAACTCAATTTCACCGAGGAAGGCACCGCGCCTGTGGACAATCTTTTCGCCCGGGTCGGCAACGGCTCGCCTCATCTCTGTTTCGCCGGCCATACCGATGTCGTGCCTCCAGGAGACGAGACCGCCTGGCGGCATCCGCCCTTTGCCGCCGAGATCGCCGACGGGCGGCTCTATGGCAGGGGGGCAGCCGATATGAAAGGCGCGATCGCCTGTTTCGCCGCCGCCGCCGTCGACTATGTCAACTCGAGAGAGGGCGAGCTTGGCGGCTCGATCAGCCTGCTCATCACCGGCGACGAGGAAGGGCCTTCGATCAATGGGACCCCCAAAGTACTCGCCTGGATGGATGCGAATGACAACCGTCCCGACCATTGTCTGGTCGGAGAGCCGACCAATACCAAGCGCATCGGCGACGCCATCAAGATCGGCCGGCGCGGCAGCCTGAACGGCACGCTAAGGGTGAGTGGCGTGCAAGGCCATGTCGCCTATCCGCATCTTGCCAGCAATCCGGTCAAGGGACTCGTGCATGCCCTCGCGCACATCTACGACTCGCCGCTCGATTACGGCAGCGCGCATTTTTCGCCGTCCAATTTCGAGGTGACGAGCATCGATGTGGGCAATCCCGCTACCAATGTGATTCCAGCGAGTGCCGAGGCACGCTTCAACGTGCGCTATAACGACCGGCATTCGCCCGATGCTCTCAAGGCGCATTTGCGTGAGAAGATTCAGCCCATTCTGGCCGGCAACGATCTGTCCTTCACCCTCGATTTCGAGCCGCCGAGCCATCAGTTCCTGACGCAACTTGGCGAGCTCGATTCTCTGCTGAGCCAGGCGGTGAACGAGGTCACGGGTCACACACCTATCCTCTCGACCGAAGGGGGCACGTCCGATGCTCGCTACATCAAGGATTATTGTCCGGTGGTCGAATTCGGTCTCCTGACCGAGACCATCCACAAGGTCGATGAGAACGTGCCACTCTCAGATCTGCAACAGCTCACCGCCATCTATCGCCGCTTCATCGAGCTCTATTTCCAGACTTTCGGCGGTCGTAATGCAGGGTGATACCCGCCCGATCGGGGTGTTCGATTCCGGCATGGGCGGGTTGACGGTTTTGCGCGCGCTCGCTGCCCGACTGCCTCATGAGCGCTTCGTCTATCTCGGCGACACGGCGCGGTTGCCTTACGGCACCAAGAGCGCCGATACGGTCAAGGCCTACGCCTTGCAGGCCACACGCCTGCTGCTGACCGAGAACGTGAAACTGGTGGTGATCGCCTGCAACACCGCCTCGGCGGTGGCGCTCAAGGCGCTGACCGAAGCCCTCGCCCCGTTGCCGGTGATCGGCGTGATCGAGCCCGGAGCGCGCGCGAGCGTCGCAGCCACCCGCAACAATGCAATCGCCGTGATTGCCACCGAAGGTACGGTCAAGGGCGGCGCTTACGCGCGCGCCATCGCGGCGCTCAATGGCGATATCCGCATCGTGCAGCAGCCCTGCCAGGTGTTCGTGGCGCTGGCAGAAGAAGGCTGGGCCGATCAGCCTGCAACTTTCGCCGCGGCGAAACATTATCTCGACCCGCTCTTTGCCGGGCCGTCGCCGCCCGATACGCTGGTGCTCGGATGCACCCATTTCCCGGTCCTGGCACAGTCCATTCGCGCGATCATCGGCAGCGGCGTGGCGCTCGTGGATTCGGCCGAGACCACAGCGGCCGAAGTCGCCGAGGCGCTCGCCGGCAAAGGGCTGGCAAGCAATGCAGGCGATGCGTCATCCACCCGGTTCTTCGCCACCGATTCGCCAGAGCGCTTCGCCCGCGTCGGTGCGATCTTTCTCGGTCGGCCGATCGATGTCGCCACGGTCGAGCTGGTCGACCTTCGCGCGCTCTAGCTCAGCCCTTGGGCGGCGGCTCATTGTCGGGCAGCGCTTCCGAATCGTCGATCGGATCCGGATGTTCGAGATCGGCAGGCCCCGGTCTATCCGCCGCCGCAGCCGCTTCGCTCATCAGGCTCTTGAACCATTTGCGCCCAAGCAAAGCGAGAACGGCGAGCAGATAGACGATCGCGCCCCACATGAGAAGAATGGCAAGCGTGGTCTCGTCGCGGAACACACGCATATCGGCGAGCACGCGATCGAGCCCGTATTGTCCGGCGAAAATGGCCAGACCCAGGACCACGCCCGCGGCGAGAAGCAGGGCCACCGGCCTGCCGATGGCGGCGCCTGACACGGCAAAGCCCTGACGGCGGGCGAACATCGCCAGCAGCCCGAGATTGATCCAGGCGCCGACGCTGGTTGCGAGCGCCAAACCAACCTGCGCCAGGGGACCCATCAGCACCACCTTGAGCCCGATATTGACGGCGGCGGCGAGCAACGCCGCCTTCACCGGGGTAAGCGTATCGCCGCGCGCGTAGAAGGGTGCGGTGAAGCTCCTGAGCAGCACGAACGGAAGCAGTCCGACCGCATAGGCGGCGAGCGTTGCACCTGCCGCGGCGGCATCGTCAGCGGTAAAGGCGCCGCGGGCAAATAGCGCGCGCATGATGAGATCGGGGATGATCAGGGCGCCAACCGCACACGGGATGGTGAGCAGAAGCGCCAGCTGAATGCCGCGCGCCTGCGCCGATGCCGCGCCTTTCTCATCGCCGGCGGCGAGCCGCCGCGACATTTCCGGCAGAAGCACCGTGCCGACGGCAATGCCCACCACGCCGATGGGAAGCTGATTGATGCGGTCGGCATAATAGAGCGCGGACAGGGCACCCGTCGGCAGGAAGGATGCGATGAGCGTGTCGGCAAACAGTGCGAGCTGAACGCCACCGGCGCCGATGATCGCCGGCCCCAAGGCTTTAAGGAATTTCCGCGTGCGTTCGTCGAGCTTCGGCATGCGGAACCTGATGCCGTAGCCGTGCACTTCGGCATCGATCCCGACAAACAAGGCTTGCGCCACGCCGGCGATCAGCACGCCCCAGGCCGCGGCATGGCCGGCATCGGAGAAGAACGGCGCCAGCAGGAGCGTGGCGATCAGCGAAAGATTGAGCAGAATTGGCGCGGCGGCAGCGGCGGCAAAGCGGTTATTGGCGTTGAGTACGCCGGCCAGCAGCGTCTCGATCGATACGAGCGCCAAATAGGGAAAGGTGATGCGGGTCAGCGCCACGGCGAGATCGAAGCGCTCGGGATCGCCGACAAGACCAGGCGCGAGCACGCTCACCACCCAGGGCGTGTAGAGCAGCGCCACGCCGAGCAGCACAAGATTGATGACGACCAGCGCCGCGGCGATCTGGTCGGCGAACACCTTGGCGACTGGCAATCCGTCCTGCTCCAGCGTGCGCGCATAGGCCGGCACGAAGGCCGCGGCGAAGGCGCCTTCGGCGAAGATGGCGCGGAAATGATTGGGCAGACGGAAAGCGACGAAGAAGGCGTCGGCGATAGGGCCCGCGCCGAGGATCGCCGCCATGATCACGTCACGGACAAAGCCCGTGATGCGCGAGACGAGCGTCAACCCGCCGACCGTGGCGATGCGTCTGATCATGGCTGGTTGGCCGCTCCCCCTTCGGCCAAGTGCCTAGCCCAGCCCGCAGCGGGTGTCCATGCGCGTGGCGCTCAGTAGTCCACCTTGGCGAGATAGAGGCCGCAAGGGGGCGCGACCGGACCGCAGGCGCGGCGGTCGCGTGCTTCGAGCGCCTTTCGGAGATCGGCTTCTGTCCACTTCCCCTCGCCCACCAATCTCAGCGAGCCGACCATGGAGCGAACCTGGTTGTGCAGGAAGGAGCGCGCCGACGCTTCAATCCTGATGTCTTCGCCTTGATGCGAGACGGCGAGACGGTCGAGCGTCTTCATCGGTGACGGGGCCTGGCACTCGGTGGAACGGAAGGTGGTGAAATCGTGATGGCCGATCAGGACTTGCGCCGCCGAGTGCATGGCGGCGGCATCGAGCGGCGGGATGACATGCCAGGCGCGGTCGCGGTCGAGCGCAAGCGGCGAGCGGCGGTTGACCATGCGGTAAAGATAATGCCGCGCTCTAGCGGAGTAACGGGCATCGAAGTCGGCCGCCGCAGTGTCGCAATTGAGTATGCTGATCGGGTCGGGCCGAAGCTGCGCATTGAGCGCGTCACGCACCTTGTCGCACGCCCAGTCCTTGGCAAGATCGAAATGCGCGATCTGGGCCATGGCATGCACGCCGGCATCCGTGCGCCCAGCCCCGCGCGGGATGGTGTCCTCGCCGGAGAAGGCCTTGATGGCCTCCGAGAGCCGTCCCTGCACCGATGGACCATTCTCTTGCATCTGCCAGCCGACGAAGGGCGTGCCGTCATATTCGAGTGTGAGTTTGTAGCGGGGCACGGCTAGCCGACCGTCGTGCCGGTGCCGAGCGTCACGCCGCGCAGGAAATCACCCGCCGGCATGGGGCGCCTGCCGGCACGCTGCACCTGCGTGAGACGCACCGCACCCTCGCCACAGGCAATGGTGAGGTGATCGTCGAGCACCGTGCCCGGCGTGCCGGAAATCTCGACGATCTGGGAGCGAAGCGCCCGGATGCGCTCAGGTTTGCCATTGAGTGTCACCTCGAACCAGGCGCCGGGATGGGGCGACAGACCACGGATGAAATTGTGTACTTCTGGCGCCGGACGCTGCCAGTCGATGCGGGTCTCGGCGGGCACGATTTTATCCGCATGGCTGATGCCATCGCCTGGCTGCGGCGCGCAGGTGAGCGCGTCTCGCTCAAGTTGCTCCAAAGTCTCGACCATGAGGCGGGCGCCGAGCCGCGCCAGTTCGTCATGCAGTTCGCCGGCGGTCATATCGGGCCCAATGGGCATACGCTCGGCAAGACAAACTGGTCCGGTGTCGAGCCCTCGGTTGAGCCGCATGATCGACACGCCGGTCTCGAGATCTCCGGCCATGATGGCGCGCTGGATGGGTGCTGCACCCCGCCAGCGCGGCAACAGGGAGGCATGAATGTTGAAGGCGCCATGTGTCGTGCCTTCGAGTATCGTCTTGGGCAGGATCAACCCATAAGCGACCACAATGGCGGCATCCGCGCCAAGTGCGCGGAAGCGCGCCTGTTCCTCGGCACTTTTCAAGCTCGCGGGGGTAACCACGGGAAGGCCCAACACCTCAGCCGCCACCTGTACCGGCGATTTGCGCAACGCCAGTCCCCTGCCCGCCTCGCGCGGCGGCTGGGTATAAACCGCCGCAATCTCATGCCCCGCCTCGCTGATCGCGCGCAGCGCCGGTACGGCAAAGTCGGGCGTGCCCATGAAGATGAGGCGCATGAGCTTCTTATGTAATCAGGCCCGCTCGCGGTAAAGACCCCATACCGCGTAAAGCGCACTCAAAGTCGCGGCCAGGAACAGCCACGGCAGAACGCCAGCCCCGACGTCCCAGCCGAGCAACCGGCCAAGGTCGTAAAGGACATAGACGGCGAAGGTGATGGCGAGGCCGTAGAGATAGGGCCTACCTTTCATCGCCGCGAGAACGGCGATCGCCGCCACGGCGGCTTCGAGCGTAATCGTGAAGACGAGCAGGGACATGATCTAGAGCGCCTCCGCGCGCTTCGCCTTGGTGAATTTCTTGACCACCATGTCACGCTTCAACCGCGACAAATAGTCGATGAACAGGACGCCGTTCAAATGATCGATTTCATGCTGCACGAGGGTCGCCCAGATATCGGTGAGTTCCTTCTCCTGCTTCTCGCCCTTGAGGTCGAGAAAGGCGACACGCACGCGCGCCGGCCGCTCCAATTCGGCGGTGAAGTCGGGGATGGAGAGGCAACCCTCCTCATGCATGCGCATCTCCTCCGAACGCTCGAGGAGCTTGGGATTGACCATGACGAGAGGCGTCTTCGGCGCATCGTCCTTGGCCGGGTCCATGACGATCAGGCGGCGGGAGATGCCGATCTGCGGCGCCGCGAGCCCTATCCCCGGCGCGTCGTACATGGTGGCGAGCATGTCGCCGGCCAGGCGGGCGAGTTCCTCGTCCACGCGCTCGACCGGCGCCGCCTCCTTGCGCAGGACCGGATCGGGAATGGTGATGATGGGAAAGATGGCGGTCATGGAAGCCGCTGAGATAAGGACATGGCTGCGGACGGTCAATACGTTCCTGTTTTGGTCTGGCAAGGCGCGCGAATCGGCTATCTTGGGCCGATGATTCTTGAGCCCTTGCAGATCGGCGGCATCACGCTCGATCCGGTGCTTGCCGTGCTGGTGCTGGCGGGTGTCGCCGTGCTCGCGCTGATCGCGCTGGCCGTCATCCTCATCGTGCATATGAGCCGTCGGCGGCGCGAAGCGGAGCAGCAGGCCTCCGAGCTCGCCGAACTGAAGGGCCGCTTGCAGACCTTCGCCGAGATCAGCGTGGCGCGCCAAGGCGACATCGCCCGCGCCGTCAACGAACGGCTCGACCGCATGACCCACCGCGTCGGCACCGACCTCAATGAAACGGCGCGCAAGACGACCGACTCCATCGCCAAACTCAACGAGCGTCTCGCAGTGATCGACAGCGCGCAGAAGAACCTGACCGATCTCTCCTCAAACATGGTGAGCTTGCAGGAGATCCTCGCCAATAAGCAGGCGCGCGGCGCCTTCGGCCAAATTCGCATGGAGGCGATCATCACCGACGGGCTGCCCAAGGGCGCCTATACTTTCCAGGCTACGCTCTCAAACAGGACACGTCCCGACTGCCTACTACGCATGCCGAACGGGCAGCCGAGTGTGGTGATAGATTCCAAGTTTCCACTCGAAGGCTTCGAAGCGTTTCGCACGGCACGGCGCGACGAAGAAAAGAAGGAAGCGGCCCGGCGCGTGCGCGTCGACGTCAATCGCCATGTGGAGGCGATGGCCGAGCGCTATTTCATCGTGGGCGAAACACAGGACACCGCTATCCTGTTCGTGCCGTCCGAAGCGATCTATGCCGATCTCGCTGAGCATTTCTCCGACCTCGTTCAGAAAGCGCATCGCGCCCGCATCGTCATCTGCGCGCCGAACATGTTGATGCTCGCGGTGCAGACCATGCAGGCCATCCTCAAGGATGTGCAGATGCGCGAGCAGGCTCATCTCATCCAGCGCGAAGTGGCGCATCTGATGGACGACATGGGCCGCTTCCGTGAGCGCGTGCTCGACCTTCAGCGCCATTTTGGTCAAGCAAATCAGGATATTGAAAAGATCCTCACCTCGTCGCAGAAGATCGCCGCGCGTGGCCATAAGATCGGCAATCTCGATTTCGACGAGACGCCGACGGCGATCGAGACGCCATCGTCAAAGCCCGCCGAGAGGCGGCAGAACGGTGGCGGGCGTCAGCCGAGCCTTCTTCCGGGCGAATAGATGCCTAGCGTGCTAGCGGACCAGATTGTTATCGGCAGCGTCACGAGTCTCGCCAATCTGATCATTCACGCCATGCTGCTCGTCATCGTGGTATGGAATCGTCCGGCATCTGTCGACGCCCGGATCGATCATTCCGGGCTTCCTGCAATATACGGTTCTCATCGTCTCGGTCAGCACCTTACTGGTGGTGGGACACTTCATCGAAGTTGTGCTTTGGGCCAAGACCTATGCCTTGGTCGACGGCGCTCCCCAGGGGACCGACCTCATCTATCTCGCCTTCAGCAATTACACCACGCTCAGCTTCGGCGACGTGAAGCTCAATCAAGAATGGCAGCTACTCGCGCCAATGACGGCGCTGAACGGCTTCATGCTGATCGGTTGGTCGACCGCACTGATCATCGAAATCCTGCGGCGGACGGGACATTCCGCCACGCGGGTCTTGGACTCCGTTGAGGATCCGAAAGCTTAGCTCAGCTCTTCAAGCGGCGGACTGATGGGTCGCCGCAACGAGACTAGCCCCCCTTTCGGCGCGAACAGGAATGCCAGGACAAAAATGGCGGCCTGCACCAGCACGATGCACGCACCGGTCGCGGCATCGAGATGGAAGCTCAGAATTGTGCCGAATCCAGCGGAAAAAAGCGCCGTCGCTGTGGCAATCATGAGCATGCGGTCAAAGCGGTCGGTCAAGAGATAGGCGGTGGCGCCTGGGGCGATGAGCATGGCGATGACCAGAATGATGCCGACCACTTGCAGCGCGCTGACGATGGTAAGAGACAACAGGACGAGCAGGCCGTAATGCAGCACACGGACGGGCAGGCCGATGGCGCGTGCGTGGTTCGGATCGAAGCAATAGAGAAGAAGGTCGCGCCGTTTGAGCAGCACGATCAGAAGTGTACCCCCGGCGATGATCGCGGTCTCAACGAGATCGGCCGGCGTCACGCCGAGTACGTTGCCGAACAGGATATGCAGGAGGTGTTGATCGCTCTCGATCTTGGTGAACAGAACAAGCCCCAGGCCGAACATGCCTGAGAATACGATCCCCATCACCGTATCCTCCTTCACGCGGCTGTTCTCCGTGAGATAGCCTGTCAGCAACGCGCAAGAGAGCCCCGCGGCGAAGGCGCCGAGCGCCAGCGGCAGGCCGATGACATAAGCGACGACGATGCCCGGCAGCACCGCGTGCGAGATGGCGTCACCCATCAACGACCAGCCCTTGAGCACGAGATAACAGGAGAGCACCGCGCAGACAGCCGCGACCAGCAGAGACACGATGAGCGCCCGTTGCATGAAGGGATAGCTCAGAGGCACGACGAACCAATCCATCAACATCGTCATATCGCGGCCTTTGCCGGCGCAAGCGCGCGGCGGCGCGCGGCGAGCACGCCGTGTTTCGGGGCGAAATAGAAGGCTGCGAGGAACAACAATGTCTGAAGCGTGACGATCACGCCCCCGGTCCCGCCGTCGAGGAAATAGCTGATATAGGCGCCGACGAAGCTGGTGACGGCGCCGAACGCCACGGCGATGACGATCAGGCGGTCGAAGCGGTCGGTCAGAAGATAAGCGGTGGCGCCGGGCGTCACTACCATGGCGATGACGAGACAGGCACCAACGGTCTGCAGCGCCGCCACGGTACAAGCGCTGAGCAGGATGAAGAACACGATCTTCAGGACAGACGTGTTGAGACCGATACTTTTGGCATGGTTCTCGTCGAAAAAGGTCGCCAATAGATCTTTCCAGATAAGGAACAGGACGGCCAGCGAGATGGCGGCAATGATCACAACCTGCGTCGCGTCCTCATCGGAGATGGCGAGGATGTTGCCGAGCACGATCGTTTGGATCGAGACCGAGGTCGGCCATAGCGAAGCCATTAGCAATCCGGCCGCAAAAAAAGTGGTGAACACGAGCCCGATCACTGCATCTTCGCGCAGCCGTGTGTGCTGCTTGACGAAAGCCATGCCAAGTGCGGCGAGAATGCCGGCGAAGAAGGCGCCGGCGGCGAACGGCGCGCCGATGATATAGGCGCCGGCCACACCCGGCACGATGGCATGGGCTAGCGCATCTCCCATCAGCGACCAGCCCTTGAGCATCAGATAGGCCGAGAGAAAGGCGCAAACGCCACCGACCAGCGCGCTCACCCACATGGCTTTCACCATGTAGTCATAGCTGAATGGGACCAGGAGTTCGGCGAGCACTGCCGTTACTCCGCGTCTGTGCGCGGGCGGGGCTTGTCGTCGTAAAACACGAGCGGACGCTCGTCGTCGGTAAGCACGGTTACGCGGCGCGCGTCATCGTCCTTGTGCAACTGGCGGCCGCCAAGCTCATAATTGCGCAACACGCCGCCAAAGGTGCGTTCGAGATTTTTTTGGGTGAATACTTCCGCCGTGGGGCCCGCGGCGAGAACCGTGCGGTTCAAGAGGACCACCTCGTCGCAGAAATCCGGCACGCTGCCGAGATTATGCGTGGACACCAGCATGAGATGGCCCGAGGCGCGCAATTCGCGCAACAGCTTGATGATGGCTGTCTCGGTCTTGACGTCGATGCCGGTGAAAGGCTCGTCCAGAAGAATGATGCGCCCTTCCTGCGCCAGCGCGCGAGCGAGGAACACGCGTTTCTTCTGGCCGCCGCTCAATTCGCCGATCTGGCGATCGCGATAGGCGCTCAAGCCAACGCGCTCGAGCGCCTCGGCGACCTTCATGCGGTCGGTGCGCGAGGGGCGCCGCAGGAAATTCATGTGCCCATAGCGGCCCATCATCACCACGGTTTCGACCAGCACGGGAAAGTTCCAGTCCACCTCCTCGCTCTGGGGCACATAGGCGACGAGGTTCTTTTTGATCGCTTCGTCGACAGGCATGCCGCAAAGCCGCACTTCGCCCGAAGTCGGCCGCACGAAGCCCATTATCGCCTTGAAGATGGTCGACTTCCCGCTGCCATTGATGCCGACAAGTCCGCAGATGGTGCCGGGACCTAGATCGAAGGACACGTCGTAGACGGCGGTGAAGCCGTTGGGGTAGGTGACGGTCAGATCTTGTACATCGATGCTCGCTTCGCCGAGGCTCGCGCCGGTGGCAGACGCAAGCGGCGAGATTACGCTGTCAGGAGCGCGCATCCTCAAAACCCTTGGCAATGGTCTCGACCGTCACTTGCAGAAGATCGAGATAAGTCGGCACCGGACCGTTCTCGGCGCTTAGCGAGTCGACATACAACATTCCGCCGTAGCGGGCGCCGGTCTCTTTTGCCACCTGCTTGGCGGCGCGATCGGAGATGGTGCTTTCGCTGAACACGACAGGGATATGCTTTTCGCGCACGAGATCGATGACTTTGCGTACCTGTTGTGGCGTGCCCTGCTCGTCGGCGTTAATTGGCCAGAGATAAGCTTCCTGCATGCCGTAATCGCGGGTGAGATAGCTGAAGGCGCCTTCGCTGGTGACCAGGTAGCGCCGCTCCTCGGGGATGGCCGAGAGCCGGTCGCGTAGCGGCTTATCCAGCGCCTTGATCTTGGTAGCGTAGGTTTCCGCATTCCGGTTATAGGTTTCCGCGTTTTTCGGATCATGTTCGACCAATGCGCGACGGATATTCTCGACGTACATGAGCGCGTTCGACGGCGACATCCAGGCGTGTGGATTGGGCTTGCCCGTGTAGGGACCTTCGGCAATGCCCATGGGCTCGATGCCCTCCGTCAGCGTGACGCTCGGTACATCCTCGACATTTTGGAAGAATTGCTCGAACCAGCGCTCGAGGTTGAAACCGTTCCACAGCACGAGGTCAGCGTCCTGCGCCTTGACGACGTCGAGTGGTGTCGGCTGATAGTCGTGAATCTCCGCGCCAGGCTTGGTGATCGACTCGACGATCGCCTTATCGCCGGCGACATTCTGGGCAATGTCCTGAAGCACGGTGAACGTCGTCACCACGCGTAACGGCCTCTCCGGCGCGACATTCTCCGCCGAGCCCGGTTCGGTCGCGGGACCGAGCAGCGCCAAGCCTAAAGCCGCCAGGCACAAGATGGCTGTAGCGACGCCCCAATTCAGGGGGCGCCTTGTCCATTTAGAAATCAACTTCTTCCTCCTAAGCGCAGAAAAATTCCCCCTTGTTCAATTCATTGCCTTGAAGATGCAATTGCGAATTATTCGCAAGACAATATAGGCTGCGAACCATGACGCTTTCAAGGTCGTTTTTTTAGGGGCTTCTGAGGAGCCTCAGCCGGAGCCCTTGCGGGCAGGCTTTTTCTTCCCCGCGGCGCGCTTTCGGGCAGCCTTTCGTTTGCGCGCGGCATGCGCGCCGCGTTCGCCCCATTTCATGCCTTCGAGCTTCAGCCCGTCGGGGTCGAGGAAAAACACGGCGTAATAGTCATCGTAATATTCGTCCGCCGGATCGACGATGATCGCCCCTTGTCGTTCCAAGAACGTCTGTAAGGCATCGACGTCTTTGCGGCTTCGCAGTTCGAACGCATAGTGGTGGAAGCCGATATCGCCGAGGCGATATCTGCGCCTCAGACCTTCAGCATCGGTCGGACCGATCCAGAAGCGGGTCTTGCCATTGGTCCAGCCGATCGCGTCGGCATATTCGTCGAGCACCTTGAAACCAAGGAAAGCGAACAGTCTGCCGTAGAATGCTTTCGACTTTTCATAATCGCTGACCCTGATCACCAGATGATCGATTCCCACGACGCGCACCATTTCGCTCTCCATTCGCTGTTTGCTTGGAGCCTAACCGGCCTAACCGTATATGCGCACTTCTTCCAAGGAGAGGGAGACGCAAAGCCGACGGCCTGCTATTAACGCGAGCCATGGGGACTGGGGGAGCCACGGAAAAGCCGGAATACGCCGAGCGTATCGCGCCTGAGCCGGAAGCGCGACGCAGTTGGACCGAGATCCTGTTCACCCGAAAGATGCTGACCTGCATCTTCCTGGGGTTCAGCTCCGGGATGCCCCTCTATGTTCTGATCTCGCTGGTACCGGCCTGGTTACGCACCAACGAGGTGGACCTTGCCACCATCGGCCTGTTTGCCCTGATCGGACTGCCCTATACGTGGAAGTTCATCTGGTCGCCCCTGATGGACCGGTACAAGCTGCCGTTCCTCGGGCGCCGGCGGGGGTGGGCGCTTCTCACGCAGATTGGGCTGCTGCTCTCCATCGGCGTACTGGGCTATTTCAATCCGGCCACCTCGTTGCAAACCATCGTCGGGATCGTGTTCATCGTCGCGCTGTTTGGCGCCAGCCAGGACATCGTCATCGACGCCTACCGGCGCGAACTCCTGGCCGACGATGAATTGGGTACCGGCACATCGATCTTCGTCAATGCCTACCGGCTGTCCGGCCTGGTGCCGGGGTCTTTGGCCTTGATCTTGGCCGATTATCAGCCTTGGCCAGTGGTGTTCTGGGTCACCGGCGCATTCATGCTGGTCGGCATCATCACCACGTTGACGATCAGGGAAGTGAGCGACGACGCGCTAGCGCCGCACACCTTGCGCGACGCGGTGATCAATCCCTTCGTGGAGTTCTTCAGTCGCGATGGGGTCATGGCCGGGTTGGCCATCCTGGCCTTCTTGTTCCTCTACAAGCTGGGAGACAACATGGCCACCGCGCTGGCCACGCCGTTCTACATCGATATGGGCTACAGCCTTAGCGAGATCGGCTCCGTGGCCAAGGTGGCTGGCCTATGGGCCAGCATTGCCGGCGGTGTGCTTGGCGGCATCATCATGCTGAAGGTGAGCATCAACCGGGCCTTATGGCTTTTCGGTTTCGTACAGCTGTTCACCATCCTTCCGTTTGTATGGCTGAGCCAGGCAGGCCACACGCTTGTGGGATTGTTCTTCGTGGTCAGCGGGGAATATCTAGGCGTTGGCCTTGGCGCGATCGCGCTTACTGCCTTCATGGCCAGGGAAACCAGCAAGGCCTTTACCGCTACGCAATTCGCTCTATTCTCAAGTTTCATCGCCGTTCCGCGTACGGTAGCCAACGCGTCGACCGGCTTCATCGTGGAGGCCGTGGGGTGGACTCAGTTCTTCATCATCTGCTTTATCGTCGCGATCCCCGGCATGTTCCTATTGTTGAAGGTGGCGCCCTGGAACGAGCGGCGCGTGATCGACGAGCGCGCACCTCTCAAGCAGAGTTCGGCCTGAACGGCGTGAGGTGAAACACTATGATGAATGACCAAATGCTTCCCGTGATCGTCGTCGGCCTGATCGCCTTGTTGATCGGAAGCCTTCTCGGTCTATGGATCGGTGCTGGCATCGAGCAACGTGCTCTGGTCGACATCATCACCCATGCTGACATCAGCCAAGAATGCCAGCAGCAGCTCAACGCGGCGGTCAAGGCCATCATCGGCGACTGGGAAGGCTCGCCCCAACAGTAATGGCGTGACCGCTGAGACGTCCTTAAGAACCTAGTACCAGCGGCGGCAGGGGACCCGGCCCCAATAGGGATCCCAGCAGCCACGGCCGTAACGGGGTCCGACCGTGACGTTAACATAGGGCGCCCGGACATAGACGCCACGTCCCCAGCCCCGACCGCGATAGCGTGGTCCGCCCCAGCCGGCATAGCCCCAATGGGGACCGCGACGCCAGCCGCGATAGCCCACGCGCGGTCCGCGCCAGCCACGCCCATACCAGCCGCCACCATGCCAATGGCCGCCACGCCAGCCTTTACCGGCAGATGCGGGATCGGGAGTGAAGGCGACGAGGGCAAGCGCAAAGACTGCGGCAAGAAATATCACGAGCTTCTTCATGACCGAACTCCCTAAAAGACGCCTGCCGCGAAGGGCTGAGCCATGAAGACTTTACACCATTTCCCCACCAACAGAAAACAACTTGAAATAGAGATCACAAAGTCTTGCGGGCCTTGACGGCGGCGGCGAGCGTGCCTTCGTCGAGATAGTCGAGCTCCCCACCGATAGGCACGCCGTGGGCCAGACGTGAGACGGTCACACCGGCGCCGGCGAGTTGGTCCATCAGATAATGGGCCGTGGATTGGCCTTCGACAGTGGCATTGAGAGCGAGCAGGACTTCCTTCACTTGGGGGTCGCGGGCACGCTCGATCAGCTTGGCAATGGACAAATCTTCGGGGCCAACCCCGTCAAGCGGCGACAGCGTGCCGCCGAGCACATGATAGAGCCCGTTGATGACGGCGGCGCGCTCCAAAGCCCAGAGATCGCCGACCTCCTCGACGACGCAGATCATCGACCGGTCGCGCGTCTGGTCGCGACAGAGCGTGCAAGGACTCTGCGTATCGATATTGCCGCAAATCTCGCAGGTGAGGATGGTGTCGCGCGTTTCAGCGAGCGCCGCCGTCAGCGGCTCAAGCAACTGCTCCTTCTTCTTCACCAGAGCAAGAGCCGCACGGCGTGCCGAGCGGGGACCAAGCCCCGGCAAGCGAGCCAGAAGCTGGATTAGCCGCTCGATCTCTGGTCCTGCCGCCGCGCGCGCCATGCTCAGAAGAGCTTCAAACCGGGAGGAAGCGGCAGGCCGCCGGTGAGGCCTTTCATTTTATCCTTCATGGTCTCTTCGACCTTGGCCTTGGCGTCGGCATGGGCCGCAACCAAAAGGTCTTCGAGGATCTCGGTTTCGCTGGGGTTGAGCAGCGATGGATCGATCTTGACTTCGGCCATCTCTCCTTTGCCGTTCAGCGTCACCACCACCATGCCGCCCCCGGCGCGCCCCTCACAGCGGGCGCGTTCCATCTCGGCCTGGATTTCGGCCACGCGGCCTTGCAGCTCCTGTGCCTGCTTCATCATCTGGGCGAAGTTCTTCATCTAATTGGTCCCATCTTCTGTCAGCGGCTCTTCCTCATCGTCAACGCTTGGCGTGGCAGGAGCAGCGGTCGGCCTGACCTTCGCAATGCGTGCGCTGGGAAAATGCTGGAGCACTTCCTGCACTGCCGGGTGGCTGCGAATGGTCTCGATCTCGCGTGCTTCCGTTTCGCGGCGCTGCAAGCCAAGCGGATCAGCCCCCGTCTCGTCACTTACCGCCACGATCCACACGCGTCCGGTCCATAGTTTCAGCTTGCGCATCAGCTCCTGGGCCAGGTCGCGCGGCGCATTGGGCAATGGATTGATCTCGATATTGCCCGGCTTGAAATGCACGAGGCGCACTTGCTCGAGCAGTGCATGCTTGAGCTTCAGATCGCGTTTCGTCTCGGCGAGCGCCACGACGTCGTCGAAACTCTTGAGATCGGCGGCGTCATTGGTTTTGTCTTCGCTCGCGCTGACCGGAGCAGGCTTTTGCGGTGAAGCCGGGGTGGACTTGGTGCGGCGGTCGGCACCTCCGTCGGCGCCTTCACCGTCTCGTACCCGGCGCGCAAGCTCGGCGGGCGGCGGCAGATCGGCGGCATAGGCCAGCCGCACCAGCACCATATCGGCGGCGGCAAGCGGACGCGGGCTCGCGCGTACCTCGTCATACCCTTTCAGCAACATCTGCCAGGCACGAGCGAGAACGGGCAATCCCAAGCGCTGGGCAAGTGCTGTGGCGCGCGCCCGTTCCGCTTCACTCGCGGCCGGGTCAACGCTTTCAGGACCCGCAGCCTTGCTCAGGGTTACGGTATGCACGGCATCGGCAAGATCGGCGATGACCTGGCCGGGTTCGGCGCCGTCATTGGTCAACGCGGAAAGCTGACTCAATGCGGCACCCGCATCGCCCGATAGCACCGTCTCGAGCAGATCGAAGATGCGACCGCGATCGGCGAGACCGAGGAGGCCGCGCACGCTTTCCGCTTCCACCTTGCCCGAGCCGAAAGCGATAGCGCGATCGAGGACCGAGAGCGCATCGCGCACCGAACCCTCCGCAGCGCGAGCGATCAGCGCCAGCGCGGCGGGATCGGCTTGCGATCCCTCCTGCTCGACCACGCGCGCCAAATGACTGGTCAGCGTCTCGATATCGATGCGTTTCAGGTCGAAGCGCTGGCAGCGCGACAACACCGTCACCGGAACCTTGCGAACTTCGGTGGTGGCGAAGATGAACTTCACATGCTCGGGAGGCTCTTCCAGAGTCTTGAGCAGG